>BNJV01001389.1_pt1 | contig 125322 bp, 151 predicted proteins | sample 8540591 | NCBI WGS metagenome assembly BNJV01 (sample SAMD00202457, study PRJDB9452) | human saliva metagenome | host: Homo sapiens
AAGACAAGCTTTTTTTGCCCCTTGAAAACGGATTTTTTTATCTAAAAAGTCAATTTTTAAGATAAAAATAGATATTATATACTCCTTCCCATGAACTTTTGAGGAGAAACTGCCTGCTTAGTATTCTTCAGTCATTTTTCTTTTATTTCCTTGAACAAATGACTTCAACAGTCATAAAATTCATGTAGCAATTTGATTAATTCTTGTTGTTGTTCTAGCAAAATCTGACCGATTGTTGTCGATTTGATCCGTTTTCTTTCCTCTACATCCTCAATGACTTTCTTCAAAGAGGTCTGCTCAAAAGGTGATTCGACTATCTTTTGAACATTTTGGAAGGGCTGATGGGTTACCAGTTGAAAACCATAGGAATTATTGAGTAAAGAATAGCCAGCAGTACCAGTCTTCTTTTGATAGGCCTCACACAACCCTCCATCAATTACAAAGAGCAGTCCTTCACCACGAATAGGCGATTCTCCTTTTCCAGTCTTAACCGGTGTATGTCCATTCACAATACGGGATTCTTGTGAAGTGAGACCAAATTCCTCTAAGATAAACTGGCAAATTTTTTTAGAATTTCGATAAGTGAAATACTCATTTTCCTGTTCCTTATGAGTATTTGTATCCTCAATGAAATAACGTTCAAAAGTCGTCATCTTATCTTTTCCAAATAATGGGGAAGACTTTCCTCTCCAGCAATACCAAATTAAATCAGTTGAAAAATCATCCCCAATTTCTTTGTTTTTTGATGCTAGACGTATATGGTATTCAAAGAAATCCAATAATTCTCTACCTGCGTACTGGGCTTGATGAAGAACAAAAGGTTGAAACTCACCAGATGCCTTTAAGGGAATACAGCCATGAAAAAGCAAATGTTGATTGTAAACTTTATACATGGAACCCTTTTTCATTAGCAGTTCGATATGCTTAGCTAATTTTGGTGAACCTTGATAGGAGGCCAACATACAGTCTACGCTTTGACTTTCCTCTAAATTTAATTCAGATGGGTTTGATGAATCAATCGTTTGAAAACAGGTGTTTTGCAAGGAATAGGTCACCCCATCAATAGTAAGTGACTCCTTCCAATAGTCAATTTTATCTAGCAAGATCTGATTCTCCATCTGAAACTCTGGACGTCTCTTCATCAATTGAGTTTCCAACTTAAACTGGATAATCGCTAGTGCCTGATGCACCTTTTCTAATTGCAATATTTCCTCAGCTGTAAACTCTTTCTCTCTATTTCCTAAAATAGGTCTAAACTTAGCATTTTCTTTGTAGGTTTTATCAGCAAACAAGGTTAGAGAACGAATATTCAAAGCCATAAGCCTTTTCGATATCCCATAAGTATCCATAACGAGCTGCAATACGTAATAGATTTAATAAACAAGCTTTGGAACCAAAGAAAGCTCCAATCCAAATAATATCATGGTTTCCCCACTGAATATCTAAAGAATGGAAACGAAGGAGTTCATCCATCACTTGAGGACTTCCCGCTCCTCTATCAAAGATATCTCCTACCACATGAAGGTGATCAATCAATAAACGACGTATACTTCTAGCAATCCCTAAAATAAAAGGATCTGCTTCTCGTAGTTCAATGACATAGCCCAATATGTTGTGAAAATAAGACTTTTTTTCTGCTAGAGAGATATCGCTATAGATCAGTTCTTCTATAATGTATGCATATTCTTGTGGTAGGGCTTTTCTGAGCTTGGAACGACTATATTTAGCAGCTACAAAATTCAATAAGATCAAGAGTTGCGGAATCGTAGACTTATACCACTCTTTACTTTTATTCGTTCGCTCTAAAATCAGCTCTGGATAAGACACCAAGGCAGACAGTAGATCCTTTTTCTCTTGTATTAAGGAATCTTCAAAACAGTCATTAATTTTCTCATTTAAAATTCCTGCACAACTCCTCAAAATATAATCAAAAGCCGCAGATTCTCCATGAATATCACTAATGTAGAGCTCTGTCCCTTTAGGAAGGTTTAAAATTGCCTCAAGATTCGTGAGCTCAGTAATAACCTTTTGTCGAGTATCAAATTTTTCTAGTAAAATACGCTTATATTGCTCCATCTTATCTCTCCAAGATACCCTATTTTGTACAGTGCAATCACATCCGAAACTTAATTCATCTTCTTCAATTGCTCCTCGATTAAGAAGGCTGTTTCCTCAATGGATTTGTCCGTCATATTGATCACTTGGGCCCCTAATTTTTTAAAGATTATCTTTGAATAATCTAATTCCTGATAAATCTTTTCTAAATCTGTGTAATTCGTTTCCTGGACAAGCCCTAAAGATCCTAACCGATGACTTCTAATTTTCATTAGTTTTTCAGGCTCACAGACCAGACCAATCAATCGACGAGAATCGACCTTCTCTAATACCTGAGGTAAAGGAACTTCTGGAATCAGGGGCAAATTTGCAACTTTATAGCCCTTGTTGGCTAGAAAAATACTGAGGGGAGTTTTAGAAGTACGGGAAACACCAAGCAAAACCAAATCTGCGTCTAAAAACCCCTGCGGTGCCTTACCATCATCATATTTGACAGCAAACTCGATCGCTGAAATCTTCTTAAAATAATCGCTATCCAAACGATGCAATGTTCCTGGGACTTCGATTGGTCTAGTCCCTGTTTTTTCTTGAATGATTTCAAAAAATGGATGCATCAGATCTAGATAAGACAGGCCCTGTTTTTGGCTAAATTCCCTGGCTACCGCTGACAACTGACTATTCACTAAGGTACTGATTACAAGAGCATCATCCTTCATGGCATCACATAAAATATCCAACAACTCCTCTTCTTGATTGATGAAAGGGAAGCGATAACTATTATTAAAAATAATATCAGGATACTGCGCGCTAACAGCTGATAATAATTTCTGGGAGGTTCCCCCCAAAGAATCCGAAATACTATAAACGATGATTTCTTTTTTCATATTTATTCCTCTTCTCTTTTCATTTCTGCACTTCTAGCATGCTGTATAATATAATCTAGCAGGGCTGATTTAGTCACACTTCCTACGATTTTTCGGTCGTTTTTCTCCTCTACTACAGGCAATGAATCAATGGAGTGATCTTGAAGTAGTGCAGCAGCTTCTAAAATATTCATTTCCTTGTTACAAGTAATAATATGTGGTATTCTTGTCATACAGACGGCTACTGGGGTGCTATCAATATTTGAATTTAGTGATGCACGTAACAAATCTTTGCGTGACATAATTCCAAGTAGTAATTTATCTTCATCAATTACATAAAGAACATCTGCATCGTACATAAATAATGTGATAATCGCATCCTGAATATAAGAATCATGAGTGACAAGAACAGGTGATGTCATGATATCAGCTACATCTTTTTGAAAGGTATCAAAAAAGAACAAGGTTTCTAAATCAGATCCTGAGTAAGTATAACCAATTTTTGGAGTTGCTTTTAAAATACCAACCAAGGTCAAAAAAGAAAGATCTGACCGAAGAGTTGCTCTTGAAATATCCAATAATTCAGATATTCGCTCTCCACTTACTGGCTGTTGGATTTTAACAATTTCGACTATTTTCTTTTGACGTTCACTTAATTTCAATGAGTCGTAACCTTTCCTTAGTTTTTAAAAAAATAACGATATTAAAAAAAGTAGTGAAAGAAAAAATGTAGAACATATGCTTCAAACTCTATTAAATAATCATCATTTTTATTGTAAATTATAGCACATTGATCTAAATTGTCAAATAAAAAAATGTATTTATTGTTTGACAAGGATATGTGATGTATATTACAATGGTTTTTGTCATAAATGTGATACATATTTTTATAAATTTTTGGAGGCTAATATGACAAAATGGATTTATTCCTTTGAAGAAGGAAGTGCAAATGATAAGGATCTCCTAGGAGGAAAAAGGGGCTAATTTGGCAGAGATGAGCCGTTTGGGACTACCAGTCCCACCTGGATTTACCATTACCACCCAAAGTTGTATCAATTATTTAGATAACCCTGACTTCTTCGATTCCACTTTAAAAGAAGATATTTTGAAAGCGGTTACTCATTTGGAGAAAAAAACAGAAAAAACCTTCAGCGGAGAAAATCCTAACTTGCTCTTGGTCTCTGTCCGAAGCGGAGCCAAATTTTCCATGCCTGGAATGATGGATACCATCCTAAATCTTGGCCTCAACGACCAACGTACTCAATTACTAGCCAAACAGACCAATCTAGATTTTGCCTACAACTGCTACCGTCGTCTACTCCAGATGTTCGCGGATGTTGTCTATGGCATTGATAAAGGACTTTTTGATGATTGTCTCGCCCAATTTGAACAAATGCAAGCAAACAGTCCGTAATTTAGACTTGTACGAACATCAGGAATTGATCAATCAATACAAGGATCTTTATTCCAAACACGGCTACCAGTTTCCTGAAGAACCAAATCAACAACTCTATGGTGCGATTCAAGCAGTTTTCAAATCCTGGAATAATCATCGAGCAAGGATTTACCGCGAATTACATCAGATCCCTCATGATTTAGGAACAGCCGTAAATGTTCAATCTATGGTTTTTGGGAATAGTGATCAGACCAGTGGAACAGGTGTTTGCTTCACTAGGAACCCCGCTAATGGGGAACCAGAACTTTTTGGTGAATTTTTACTTAATGCTCAAGGGGAAGACGTCGTAGCTGGTATTCGTACTCCAGAGCCCATCGCCTCCTTAAAAATTTCACAACCAGAAGTCTATAAATCTTTTAGAGACTATGCTACCATCCTTGAAAACCACTATAAGGATATGCAAGACATTGAATTTACTATTGAGAAAGGCAAACTCTATATTCTACAAACCCGTAATGGGAAACGCACAGCAAAGGCTGCTTTAAAAATTGCTCTAGATATGGTAGACCAAGGTCTTATTAATAAGGAAGAAGCTCTCCTGAGAATCTCTCCTGCTTCTATTAGTCAACTGATTCATCCAGTTTTCCAAGAATCCGCTCTAGCGAAGGCTCCTTTCATAGTTCAAGGCCTACCAGCAAGTCCAGGTGCTGCTACTGGCGAAATCGTATTTACTGCTGACCGAGCAAAAGAAGCCCATCAGGAGGGTAAAAAAGTAATCCTTGTTAGACAGGAGACATCACCAGAAGATATTGAAGGAATGATTGTCAGCCAAGCCATTGTCACTAGTCAAGGGGGGAATGACTTCTCACGCTGCTGTTGTTGCTCGGGGAATGGGAACCTGCTGTGTTGCTGGTTGTGGAGAGTTAAATATCAGCGAAGAGAACAAAATCCTTTCCTATGGTCCTCTTGTCCTTACTGAAGGAGATATTATTTCGGTCGATGGCTATTCCGGCCGTATTTATAGTGGAGAAATTCCAACTAGCCTAGTCGAACATAACCAAGATCTTCAGCGTTTACTTTCTTGGGCTGATGAAGTAGCAATCCTCAAAGTTCGAGCGAATGCAGAGACCATCAAAGATTTGCAAACTGCCATGAAATTTGGTGCCCAAGGTGTTGGACTTGCCCGAACGGAACATATGTTCTTTGGACAAGAACGAATCCTCGAAATGCGACGTCTCATTTTAGCAGATACAGAAGAAGAAACACGAGAAGCCTTAAATAGGCTATTAGAGTTCCAAGAAAAAGACTTCTATCAAATGTTCCAAGCGGTCCAAGATAAACCGATGATTGTCCGCCTATTGGATCCACCGATGCATGAATTCCTACCTAAGGATTTTCAAGAGATTGAAATTTTAGCAACAAAACTTAAAAAATCTCCTGAAAAATTGGTCGATCGTATCGAAAGTTTGCAAGAAAATAACCCTATGTTGGGACACCGTGGTTGCCGTCTTGGCATTACAAAACCTGAAATTTACAAGATGCAAACAGAAGCCATTTTTAGGAGTGCTATCAAGCTACATCAGCAAGGTCAAGAGATCAAACCTGAAATCATGGTTCCTCTAATTGCAGATCAGAAAGAATTGGAGTTCATCAAAAACTATTTGGTTCAGCATATTGACCAACTCTTCAAGCAGTATGATCAAGAACCTTTCCCTTATGAAATTGGTACCATGATTGAACTTCCACGAGCTTGCCTAACAGCTGACAAACTTGCTGAAGAAGCTGATTTCTTCAGTTTTGGAACCAATGACTTGACCCAAATGACTTATGGTTTCTCTCGAGATGATATTGGAAAATTTATTGGCCAATATAAAGAGCTTGAAATTCTGCCTTTTGACCCTTTCCAAATGGTTGATAAAGAAGGAGTTGGCGAATTAATGAAAATAGCTATCCGCAAAGCACGTCAGGTAAAACCAAACATCCCTATTGGAATTTGTGGTGAAGTTGGTGGAGATCCCTCTTCTATTTCCTTCTTCCAGAAGATTCAAGTTACCTATGTTTCCTGCTCTCCTTATCGCATTCCTGCAGCTAGACTAGCTGTCGCTCAAGCCACTATTCAAGCTAGAAGCTAAGCTCAGATCCATTGTTAAAACTATTTTATCCTCAATATTTTAAAGGATCTAGTTCTTTTGTTGCGGTCTAGATCCTTTTCTTTGTTTCGATAGAGAACAGTCCTATGAGGATGATCTCCATTACCTTTTCTATTCTGTCTTTCATGGTTCATATGAGAAAACAAAACTGTCTTCTCACTGGCTCATTCAAATAGAAAACACCCCAAAAGCAAGATGTTTCATCTCAACTTTTAAGGTGTAGTTTATTCATTTAGTACAACTATTTTTATAGCAAATCCTCGATCAGGTCATCGACCTCATCTTTTTCTGCTTTTGGTGTGATCTCGGTTACGATGATACCTGCTACCGCACGCTCAACCAAAGCTTCCACATCCATCCGTTGCTCATACTGCTCCGCATTTTTGAGTTTCGGATTCGTCTTTGGACGATCTGGTGCAAAGATGGTACAACAATCTTCGAATGGCTGGATAGAGATTTCAAAGGTATCAATCTCTTGGGCAATATCGATGATTTCCAATTTGTCCATGGTCACTACCGGACGGATAACCGGCGTATTGGTCACTGCATTGATGGCCTGCATACTCTCTAAGGTTTGGCTAGCCACTTGTCCCAAAGCTTTCACCATTGATAATCACCAAACCACCGCGAACCTCGCGAATGCGATCTGTAATGCGCATCATAAAGCGACGGGTCAAGGTCATGAGGTAAGCTTCTGGCGCTTTTGCCTTGATTTCCTCTTGGATCTCTGTGAAGGGCACCTCGATAAATTGGATATTGCCCCCAAACTTGGTCAACTTCCGTGTTAAATCATGGGCTTTTTTCAGCGCACCTGGGCTGGTATAAGGTGGGCTAGCAAAGTGAACCGCCTCGATATCCACACCCCGCTCAAGGCTAGGTAACCAGCTACTGGAGAGTCAATTCCACCAGAAAGCATGAGCATGCCCTTGCCAGATGTGCCAACCGGAAGGCCACCTGCTCCCTTAATAGTTTCATAAGAGATGTAGGCTGCTTCTTCTCGAATTTCAACTTGCAAGTTGATATCTGGTTTTTTCATCTGAGCTTGGATGGTTGGGATCGCTTCAAAGACCGCACCTCCCAAGGTTTGGTTGAGCTCGCGACTATCGAGTTCAAAGGTATGGTCACTGCGTTTACTTGAGATTTTAAAGGTCAAGCCTTCCTTGTAAATCTCCTTCATAATCTCTTGCACTGCCGCTTTTAAGGCTGGTACTGATTTTTCAATCTTGTAAACGGGTGAAAAATTTTGGATTCCAAAAACCTGCTTGAGGGATTCGGCTACCGGTTCATAATCCGTCCCATGTAGATAAGCATGCGCTCGATCACGATCCGCTGTCACTTTGACAGCTGGATAGATAGATAAAACAGATTGGATATTATTGCGAAGTTTATTGATGAAACGCATGCGATTCTTTCCTTTAGTAGAAAGCTCTCCATAGCGAATCATAATTTCTGAATAGGTTAAGGTCATGTTGATTTCCTTCTAAAATTAACGTACTTTTCGTGTTTGTTCGTAAATCAGTTTGAACTTGGTCAAGAATTGCTCGACTTGGCTCATGTCATTTTCAAGATCGAGACTCAAGCGAACAGCTGTCTGTGCAGTACTCTTATCCACTCCCATAGCAATCAAGGTTCCAGCTGGTTTACCAGCTTGGACGAGCAGGCACTGGTTGTCGAGATGTAAATATCAAACTCTTCAAAGGCATGGACTACTACTTCTCCACGAACCCCCTTGATCCCGAAAGTCAAGATATGAGGCGCAAAGTGATCCTCACCAGAAAAGATAGTGACATCTGGATAGTTAGCCAATTCTTTGCGGATGACTTCTTTCATCTGCTGGGTCTTGCTGGCAAAAACTTCTTGGTTTTCCATGGCTAAGCGTAAGGCTTTTGCTGTTGCTGCGATACCTGCCACGTTCTCCGTTGTCGAGCGCATTTCTTTTTCTTGACCACCTCCGGTTAAGAGAGGGGTGATCTTTTTGCCTTCTTTGATGTAGACAAAGCCGACTCCGCGAAGTCCATGGAATTTGTGACTAGAGAAGGTCGCAAAGTCCACGCGCTCTGGTAGATAAACTTCTGTTGCTACCTTTGCCAAAGCTTGAACCGCATCGACATGGAAACTAATAGTTGGGCGATCTTCCAGAAGAGTCGCGATGTCATGGATGGGCTGGATGGAGCCAATCTCATTGTTGACGGCCATGAAAGAGACCAAGGTCGTATCTGGACGGAGTAGGTCAGCCAAGGCATCTACCTTGACAAAACCACGCGCATCCACTGGAGCGTAATCCACTTCGAATCCCTGTGTTTTGAGCCAAGCAGCTGATTCCTTGATGGCAGGATGCTCGATGTCAGAGACAATGATATGCTTGCCATAAGGAGCTTTCTCAAAAGCGACACCCTTGAGGATCCAGTTGTCCCCTTCTGTCCCACCAGACGTGAAGTAAATTTCATCAGCTTTCTTGCCAATTAGCTCCGCAATTTGTTTCCGAGAAGCCTCTAAAATACGAGTCGCTTGACTACCTAGATTGTGCAAACTAGAAGGGTTGCCCCAGATCCGAGTCGCTACTTCTGTATAAGTCGCAAGGGCTTCTGGATAGGGTTTAGTCGTTGCTGAATTGTCAAAATAGATCATGTCCTACGCATCCATCACTTTCTTTTTACGTAACTTCTATTTTATCATTTCTAACCGCTTGGGACAAGGATTTGATAAAGAGAGATGTAGCAAAATCACTCTATAAAATTCAGTTCTTTTTAGACATTTTTCAGAAAATGACTTATAATAGGAAAGTGTTAAAAAAACAATTTTTGATAGAAAGAGAAATGAACATGTCACAATATTCAAGAAGTAACAAAAACCAAAAACCTGAGGAAAAAGTAGATACAAGACCATCTCGCGGTGAGAAAGTCAAACAAGGTTTGTCCGTATTTCAAACCGTTGTAGCTACGATTGCCAGTCTCTTAGGGATTATCGTCACTTCCTTTACCATCATGAGTCTGCTCAATAAAGACAATCAAAAGACAGAAGACAAACCATCTAGTAGCACCAGCGTCGTCGTGGTTCACGATAAGGGATCTGACTCAAGCGCTACCAATACAGATGCTAACACCAATACGCAGACCGATTCAAGCAATACAGAAACAAGTTCACAAAAAGAAACCGATAGCTCATCTGCTACTGAATCTAGCTCGTCTGCCGCACAAGACCAAGGCTCCACAGCAACAGACAGTGGCGCAGATACAGCATCATCTGGAACCAACTAAAAAAATCAGTAAGGACAACCTTACTGATTTTTTTGGCTTTCGATTCCAGCTTTTTCTGATTTTTATAGAAAGCATCTATCTCGTTGTCATACTCCCATTTGAGCTTTGAACGCTCTTCCTGGATTTGATCCAATCATTCATATGAAAAATTTTTGGGTCTATATCTGTAAGCTGATTCTGCTAATGAAGCATGTAGATTATCAAAACTTTTTAAATGCCAATTAGTCAAATAATCTACCCCCTATGTTAATGTCGGATCCTATATACATCTCATCCATATTTAATGTGTTGTCCTCATTAATTGGGATATCTACTCCCCAACCCGATTCTTCAATATGATTTATACGTCCATAAACATTCATATAATATTCGGGAGTTGTAAGCCCACCATCACTCCATTGTGTCTGATCCCAATCAATCTGAAATCTGAATTCGGATTCTGACTTTTTGATTTTGAGCTTTCACAAAATCGACGATCTTCTGTTCGTGTTCTTTTAGGTAGTCCAGTTGTTCTTTTTTTATCTCTTCTTCTGTTTTTTGTACAACTTTCTTTGAGGATGAGGCCGTTACCTTCTGTTCGGGTCTTTTGGCCAGGGTCATGATTTTTCCTCCAAGAAAAAACAGTCCTAGTATCGGTAACAAAATGATCAAAAATAGTTCCAGTTGTCTCTTCATCTCTTCTTCTCCAATCCTTCCTTTCATGACTGAATGGGCCAGTCACTTTCCTTACTATTATAGCATCTTTCATTTGAATCTCAATCTAACTCACTAGTTAGAGCTTTTCAAAAGCAATCAAAAAGGAACCCTGAGGTTCCTTTTGTGTTATTTCCGATACATCTTGACCTGAAGGTAAAGATCGTTATAGACTCCAAGCAATTTCTTGCCTAATTGTTGATAGACTTCCAAATGGTCCAGTGTTTCATCGCTTGGATAGAAGGATTGGTCATCTTGGATTTCTTTTGGCAACATGGCTTTGGCTTTTTTATTTGGCGTTGAGTAGCCGACATAAAGAGCATTTTTCAAAGCATTTTTAGGACGAAGCATGAAGTTAATAAAGGCATATGCTGCTTCTTTATTTTTCACGGTTTTTGGAATGACAATGTTATCAAACCAAAGGTTGCTGGCTTCAGTTGGGACGACATAGCGAAGATCCTTATTGGCTTCGAGCATTTGGCTGGCTTCTCCTGAGAAAGTAACCCCAATAGCCGCATTGTTTTGGATCATATAGCCTTTCATCTCATCAGCAACCAAAGCTTTGATGTTTGGCGTCAAGGTGTAGAGTTTATCTACTGCCTCTTGCAATTTCTTTGGATCCTTTTCATTGAGGCTATAGCCCAAGGTATTGAGACCAATTCCCATGACCTCACGCGCACCATCGTACATCATGATGTCATTTCTGTACTCTTCACGCCAGAGATCTGACCAATGTTCAGGAGCATTTGACCATCTTGGTATTGTAGACGATCCCCAAGGTCCCCCAGAAATAAGGGACGGAATATTGGTTACCCGGATCAAACGATTGGTTCAAGAGTTTTGGATCAATATTTTCCATCCCTTTGATCTTGGATTGGTCCAACTTTTCAACCAGATGCTCATCCATCATCTTAGCAATCATGTATTCACTAGGTATAGCAATATCGTAGGTGGTTCCCCCTTGCTTGATCTTGGTGTACATGGCTTCGTTGGAATCAAAGGTATCATATTGCACCTGAATTCCGGTTTCTTTTGTGAATTCCTTGAGCAAGTCTGGATCGATATAATCTCCCCAGTTGTAGATGACCAACTTGTCACTATTCTTGGTATTCATGCTCGCTTCGATCTGGTGGCTAATTCCCCAGAGGACCAGAATGACAAGGACAATCCCAGTTAGGAATGAATAAAGTTTTTTCATGCTGCTTCCTCCTTTTCACGGGTAATAAAGTAATAACCGATGACCAAGAGCACACTAAAGAGAAAGACAAGGGCGGACAAGGCATTGATACTGAGGGAAATTCCTTGACGCGCACGGGAGTAGATCTCTACAGACAAGGTTGTAAAGCCATTTCCGGTTACAAAGAAGGTCACGGCAAAGTCATCAAGCGAATAGGTAAAGGCCATAAAGTAGCCAGCAATAATGGCTGGTGTCAGATACGGCAACATGATCTCTTTGAGCATTTGCACTTGGGTAGCTCCTAAGTCATAGGCAGCATTGACCATATCCCGGTTCATTTCCTTGAGTCGTGGCAAGACCATCAAGACCACAATGGGAATCGAGAAGGCCACGTGGCTAGCCAGAACAGATAGGAAACCTAGCTGGTACTTCACCGTCGTAAAGAGAATCAAGAAGCTGGCCCCGATCATAACGTCTGGCGCTACCATGAGAATGTTGTTGATGGAGAGCAAAGGTCCCTTCTAACTTCTTCTTCGATTGGTAGATATAAATGGCTCCAAAGGTTCCCAATCACTGTCGCAATCAAGGCTGACAAGAAGGCCAAGAGGAAGGTCTCTGATAAGATCAGCATCAGGCGACTATCTGCGAACAATTCATTGAAATGCTCAAGCGTGAAGCCCGTGAAGGCATTCATATCTCCCCCTTTATTGAAGGCATAAAAGATCAAATAAAAGATAGGAAGATAGAGGATTAGAAAGACGAAGCCTAGATAGAAATGAGATACTTTTTTCATCGTTCTCTCCTTTCTCTAGTTGCCCACATGGTAAAGAGCATGGCAAGGATCAGAACAACTCCGATGGTAGAACCCATTCCCCAGTTTTGTGTTGTCAGGAAGTGCTGTTCAATCGCAGTCCCTAAGGGTAATGACGCGGTTTCCACCGATCATCCGTGTCAACATGAAGAGACTCAGACTAGGAATAAAGACAGACTGCACACCTGAGCGGACTCCATTCATGGACAAGGGGAAGACCACATGACGGAAGGTATCCCAACGATTGGCTCCCCAAATCATAGCTGGCATTAATCAAGTTTGGATCTAAGTCATCTAAGACATTAAAGATCGGCAAAATCATGAAAAGGCAACTCGATGTAGCTGGCTACAAAGATAAAGGAGAAATCGGTAAAGAGGATCTGCTGGGGAGCGACTCCGAGAAAGCTTAAAAAGCTATTGATGGAGCCGTTTTGCCCAAAGATTCCGATAAAGGCATAGGCCTTGAGCAAGAGATTGACCCAGGTTGGCAAGACGATCAACATCAACCACAACTGCCGGTGTTTGAGCAGCGTCAAAAAGTAAGCAGTCGGGTAGGAGATCAAGAGCGTCACCAGGGTGACGATTCCAGCATAAAGAACCGAATTAAAGCTCATCTTTAAATAGGTCAGATTTTGCGAAGTAAAGAACTCTTTGTAGTTTTCAAGTGAAAACTGCCCTTCAACGTTGAAAAACGATTGAAAGATGATCATGACTACGGGAGCTAGGACAAAGAGAAAAATCCACAAGAAATAGGGGAGGATAAATAGATTAGAGGTTGTTTTCTTCATCTCTTTCCTCCTCAATGGCATTAATCAAACCAGCTTCTTGCTCTTCCACTTCAACGTACTCTTCGATCCGCGCATCGAATTCTTCTTCGGTTTCGTTGAGACGCATAACGTGGATATCTTCTGGTTCAAAGTCTAGCCCGATAACTTCTCCCACGATGGCCTTACGAGTGGAGTGAATCATCCACTCATTTCCCAAATCATCATAGGCGATGATCTCGTAATGAACACCACGGAAGAGCTGGGTGTCCACTTTCACTTGGAGCTTGCCTTCTTCAGGAAGGGTGATTTGCAAGTCTTCAGGACGAATGACAACTTCAACTGGTTCATTTGGACGCATTCCCCCATCGACAGCTTCAAAGCGTTTGCCATTGAACTCAACCAAGTAGTCCTCGATCATGCGACCATCTAGAATGTTGGACTCTCCGATAAAGGTGGCTACAAAGTGGTTGATCGGCTCATCATAGATATCCACAGGAGTACCAGATTGGACGATCTCTCCTTCGTTCATGACAAAGATCCAGTCACTCATGGCAAGGGCTTCTTCTTGGTCATGGGTAACAAAGACAAAGGTAATCCCCAAACGTTGTTGCAATTCCCGCAACTCATACTGCATGTCTGTCCGCAGCTTTCAAGTCAAGTGCAGACAAGGGCTCATCTAAAAGGACCACTCGTGGTTCATTGATAATAGCCCGTGCAATAGCTACCCGCTGGCGTTGACCACCGGATAATTTTTGGATCGAACGTTTTTCAAATCCCAGCTAACTGGACCATTTTTCAAGACTTCTGAAACCCGACGTTCGATCTCAGCCTTGTCCACCTTTTTTTCAAACGAAGGGGAAAAGCCACATTTTTCAAAGACCGTCATATGTGGAAACAGGGCATAGGACTGAAAGACGGTGTGGACATCCCGTTTGTTGGTAGGGACATCATTGATCCGTTCCCCATCAAGGTAGACATCTCCAGTCGTCGCATCCAAAAAGACCGGCAATGATATTAAGGATGGTCGATTTTCCTGATCCAGATGCACCGAGCAGGGTATAGAACTTCCCTTCTTCCAACTCAAAATTGATATCCTTTAGGACAACGGTTCCGCTATCTTCAAAGACCTTTGAAACATTTTTAAACTCAATAATTGGTTTTTTCAATTCACATAAATTCCTTCTTTACTGCGATTACCAAACTGCTTTTCAAACGAAAATGCAGCGGCTGACAGGAAAACCTGTCAGACCACCAATACCTCTCGGGGACTTACTAGACTGCCCCACCTATTTACGGTATCGATAGGCACTCACCCCCTCTCCGACTGATGCTATCGATGGTTCACTATTAATTGTTCTTCAATACTTAAGCTCTTAGGCTTGGCCGATAATGCGAACTTCTGGCTCTAAACGGACGCCTGAGTGAGCTTCTACTGCCTCAATGACATGGGCGATCAGGTCTTCGTAGTCCTTAGCTGTTCCATTATCGACATTGACCATAAAGCCGGCATGCTTTTCAGAAACTTCAACACCACCGACTCGATAGCCTTTCAGACCTGCTTCGCTGATCAATTGACCTGCAAAATGACCGACAGGACGCTTAAAGACAGATCCACAAGAAGGGTATTCAAGGGGTTGTTTCAACTGACGAAGATGGGTCAACCGATCCATCTCCTGCTTGATCGCCTCGTGATTGCCTGGTGACAAAGCAAATTTGGCAGAGATGACAACAGCCCCTGTCTCTTGAATCTTAGAATGACGGTAGCCAAAAGCCAACTCTTTCGCCGACAAGGTTTCAATTTCCCCTTCCTTGGTCAAGACCTTACAGGATACAAGGACATGCGCGATCTCTCCCCCATAGGCTCCCGCATTCATAAAGACAGCACCACCGACACTGCCTGGAATGCCACTAGCAAACTCGAAGCCTTTCAAACTATGGTGCAAGGCCACATGAGTGGTGTCGATGAGTTTAGCTCCAGCCTCTGCTTCGATCACATAACCGTCCACACTGATGTCACGCAAGCGATCAAACATAATGACAAATCCCGGAATGCCCCCATCTCGGACAATGATATTGGACGCATTGCCCAGGACCATCCATGGGATTTGCTCTTGGTTGGCAAATTGGACGATGCGTTTTAATTCGTATTGATTGCGAGGAAAAGCTAAAAATTCAGCATTCCCACCTACCTTTGTGAAGGTATAATATTTTAAAGGTTCTTGAAAACGGATATCAATCCCTTCAAGAATTTGATTCATTTTTTCATTCATCTTTCTGTCTGTTCTCTCTCTATAAAAATACAAACTATTATACCAAATTTTTGACTATTTTTCGACCCTAAAAAACAAAAGAAGACCTATAATATTCAGGCCTTCCTTTTATCATTCATTATGCAATTTTACGAGCAATGGTACGATTCTTTTGTCCATCCAGAGCTGATTTGACCGAAATCCAAGCACCACCAAGAGTAAAGACAGCTAACAATCCTAGATTCAAGTAAAATTTATCTGGGACATCCCCTGAGAATGTCGCTTCATTGAGAAGCGTCCAGGTCATACCAAATGGCAAATCCAGTTCATTCATGAGCGCCAAAGTATAATCTAATTGGTTGACCAAAAAGACCGTCAAGACCATCAAAATAGCTGAAACTACCACACCTTTTTTTAGTCAATTTCTTACCAAGGATCTCATAACCTTTGATAGTACAATAACCGAGGGCAGCCCTGCTAAAACAGATACATAGCCAAGACGCGCTACCAAGAGGGCAACTGCTCCACCGATGATTACACCGATCACAGCCCCTACAATCCCTAAAGAGGAAGTTTTCTTCCCGCGCTTCATAAGCCTCAACTGTATCTTGCACTTCGGCTTGGTAGGCTCTAAAGGTTGCATCGTCGATTAAAAAGATCGCATCTCCAATTTGATACAGACCGATTGGTCCTTCCTCACCCGTTTCCGCATTCACTTGCACAAATTGGTGGTTGAGCAAGAAATCAACAATATCTTGGATAGCTGTCCATAAGGTTTCGACGGCCTTGCCTTTTGTCATTCCGCCTTTGACAACGATAGAGGTCAAGTAACCATCAGAAGAGATAGCATTAATGGCTTTTGATTGTTCTTTTAATTCATTCCAAAGAATTTCACTATCTTCGATCAAGTCTCCTTCGGAACCTTGTTTCACACTGAGTGAAATGGTAAATACATTCTTGGTTTGAGCGCCTTCAATGACTAACAAGAAGCCTTCACGCTCTCCATACATCACACGGGCTTCGCCATCAAATTGCAGCCCAAGATCGGTAGCAATACTATATAAATATTCTGGTTTCATGTTTCCCCCTAAACTTTCGGGAAAGCTTGAGCTTTTCCCCATACAATTCCCATTCTACCATAGGAGAAGCAAAAAGGACATATACATTCGTATACATCCTTCTTTCATTTGTGTTACATTGAGGTTTATTTCTCAACACGAACGCCAAATGTGTCGATTTTAAGTTGGAAAATCTGACCATCTAGCCCGAGTTCTTCGAGAGCTGCGACAAAGGCTGCTGTATGCTCTGGTGCTAAGAGGTTCATGATCGTTGGGCCTGCTCCTGACAGATAGGTGGCGTAAGCCCCATGTGCATGTGCTACTTCTTTGACCTGAGGGAACTCTTTGACCAAGGATTGACGGTAGCGCTCATGGAAATGATCTGACTCGATGGAGCGACCAGCCGTAAGCAAATCTCCCTTGAGGAGAGCTACAATAGCAACATTGGCTACGCTACTGGCTGCAACAGCTTCTTTATAAGACCATTCTTTCGGTAGGACATTGCGACTATCACTGGTTTTCAATTGGTAGCTCGGTACAAAGGCCACAAGGTCACAGCTTGGGAAGTCAGCCGTGACATATTGGACATCTTCACCGATGTAGCTCGCAATGACCATATTCCCAAAGATAGCTGGAGCTACATTATCCGGATGACCTTCGATCTCGGTCGCGATGCGTAATTTCTCAGCGTCTGATAGCTGGAGGTTGGCTAATTGGTTGGCCAATTCAATCCCTGCGACAATGACCGAGCTAGAAGATCCAAGACCACGCGCCAAAGGCACTTCACTAGTCATCTTGATCCGATGGGGTTGCATATCAGTTGAGATAGAAAGAGCTGTTGAGAGCAAAAGGTTTTTCTCATCTGTCGGAATCCCTGCTCCAAGATCATGCTCAATAAACCAAGCATCTGCTGGTTCAAGGACTTCAATGGTCAAATAGCGAGTCACGGCAATCCCAACAGAATCAAATCCTGGCCCTACATTGGCACTGGTTGCTGGAACAATAATTTTCATGCTTATTCTCCCAAGACTTTAAAGGTATTCAAGAGTTCGAAATTCGCCTCTGAATCCAATTTCAACCAGGTTCTTGAATTGGGTCTGGTTGACTTGGTGGGTAATGATGACGACACTTGCATAGTGACCATCTGAGTCTTCTTGGAGGATTTGCTTGAAGGAAGCTCCTTCTGCATTAAAGATCTCCGCAAGACGCAAGATTTGACCAGTCGCATCTGGTGCCTTGATTGAGAAGTAATAATTGTTCTTCACGTCTTCTGGCTTAGCCAATTGAAGAGGGCGACTGTATTCATTGAAGGCTTTACCGATCGTTCCTTCTTTTAGACGACGGACAATGCGGACGAGGTCGGCTACGACACTTGTCGCAGTTGGTTTTTGACCAGCACCTGGTCCGTAGTACATAGACTCACCAATACCGATGGATTCCACATAGACCGCATTCATGACATCATTCACTCCTGCGAGTGGATGTTGTTTTGGAAGGAAGGTTGGTGTTACTTCTGCTGCGATCCCTGACTCTGTTTCAACGATGGAGCCGACAAGCTTGATAACATATCCAAGGCTTTGAGCAACCGATACATCTTGAGGAGTGATCTGGCTGATTCCTTTGTGACCTACTTGGTCAAATTGGATATTCATCCCAAAGGCAAATTGACTCAAGATCACCATCTTGTAGGCAGCATCGATTCCTTCAACGTCGTTGGTTGGATCACTTTCAGCGTAACCAAGACGTTGCGCTTCTGCTAAAGCATCCTCATAAGTCCAGCCTTCTTCGACCATTTTGGTCATCATGAAGTTAGATGTTCCATTGACCACCCCGAGCACTTTGGTCACCTTGTCGGAAGCAAGGGAATTCACCAAGGTCCGAAGGATTGGGATCCCACCAGCTACGGCAGCTTCATAATAAAGAGCCACTTGGTGTTTTTTAGCAATCTCTAGCAACTCGCTTCCATGAACGGCAAGAAGGTCTTTGTTAGCAGAAACCACGTGCTTCCCTGCTTCAAGAGCACGGGTGATAAAGGTCTTAGCTGGCTCGATACGACCCATCAATTCAACCACGATGGCAATGTCCTTGTCTTCAATGATCTCATCGACATTGGTCACAAAGTTGTAGTCATGACCAGCAGCTTGTAATTTTTCCTTCTCAGCATCATCTCGAACCAAGACCTTGGCGATCTCGATTTCATCTTGAGCTGCCTGGGTGATTTTTTCATGGTTTTCTTTTAATAAAAATGGTACGCCACTTGCAACAGTACCAAATCCTAGTAAGGCAATCTTAACAGACATCCTATTGACTCCTTGAATTTTCTATAGTAGCTCCATTATAACAAAAACTTGAGCGTTTGACAGCCAATTGCCTTAAAAATTCTGAATTTTCATGACAGGATCTGCCTGTAGCAAGTTCTGGAAAAGAACATAGAATTTGTGGTACAATAAAGAAAATAATGAAAACGGTGACACTATGAGTAACGAAGAGTACCTAAAAAAATCAAAGCCCTACTTGGAATCAATGCCCTCCTACTGGTCTGTATCTTTATTTGTAGCTTTCTTCTGATCAAACGGATCACTCAGCCGAGTGACGGGAATACCAGTGGCACTGCCATGACGCGCTCGCTAGATGAACACAGTTCCTCTATCGAGTGGACTCGGGTGAAAAAGCCGGTCAAACTGCCCATCCTCATGTACCACTCCGTGCACAATATGGCCGAGTCTGAAGCTGCCAATGCTAATTTGATCGTTGATCCAGAAACCTTTGAAAGCCAACTAAAGGCCCTAAAAAAAGCGGGTTACTACACCCTGACACCTGGGGAAGCCTATCGCATCCTCGTCAAGAACGAAGTACCCAAAGGAAAGAAATTTGTCTGGCTGACCTTTGATGATGGCGTCGAAGATTTCTATACTATCGTCTATCCGCTTCTTAAGAAGTACAAGATGACCGCCACCAATAATATCATCACGGACTTTACCCAAAAGGAAAAAGAAAATGTCCTGACCTTTGACCAAATCAAAGAGATGAAAAGTGCTGGCTTGACCTTTGAAAGCCATACGGTCAATCATCCAGACCTAGCCAATTCCAGTCTTGAGACCCAAAAGAATGAGCTGGTCGCTTCTAAACGCCTGCTGGATAAGGTGCTGGATCAAAATACCAGCGTTATCGTCTACCCATCTGGTCGCTACAGCCAGGTCACGATCGACCAAGCCAAGAAAGCTGACTACAAACTAGGCCTCACCACTAAAAATGGACTTGCCAGCTCCGCTGATGGCCTCTATGCCCTCAAACGAGTCCGGATCCTTCCAACCACTACAGGAGAGGATCTCCTAGCCATGATCCAAGAATAAAGAAAGAGAGTGGGACAGAAATCGGTAATTCGTTAGAATTCGATTTCGTCGTCCCACCTCCGCACAGTTGAGTAGGGCTGTAAAAGCTGATGAAATCAGCGTAGTAGAGCCCACTCAACCACTGCGTCTTGCTCGACAATCCAAAAACAATTGAGAGGCTAGGACTTTTGTCCCAGCCTCTTTTGTTAGAGTTCCTTCTCTAGTTCTTTTAGAAAGGCGATTAAAAATTGATGGCGACTTTCTGCTATTTGCTTAGCAGTCTCCGTGTTCATTTCATCTTTTAAGAGAAGCAACTTGTCATGGAAATGTTGGACGGTATCAGTGAGGGACCTACCTTTGTGGCCACCATAGGAAAAAGTTCGCGCAATTCCTACAGCTCCTATCGCATCCAGGCGGTCTGCATCCTGGACAATCTTGCCTTCTATGGTTTCTGGATGTTTCCCACGATTTTTGCTGAAAGAAACAGCATTGATAACCCGACAAATCTGGTCGATTTGGTATTGAGGAATACCGATCTCTTCTAGAAACATGCGAGCATTCGCATTATTCTCTGTATGAAACAATTTATCATCATCAGCATCGTGAAGAAGAGCTGACAAGGCCTACTATCTCCAGATCACATGGACCTTCTGCTTGTGCGATTCTCATAGCATTGGTATAGACGCGGAGGGTATGCTCCACATCATGGCCATCCGCTCGATCAGCAAATAAGGTTTTAACATACTGCTTAGCAGCTTGGATTCGTTCTTCGATCATCGTCCTTGTCCTTTGTTTAATCTCTGCTCAGTTTTATCTATTCATTTGAACTAGTTATGGAGATGTGCAGTTTACTTTAAAACCACCTCTCGGTGGTGATTACTTCTTCTTTTGTGGAAAGAGGGGCAGGCCTAGGGTCGCGATCTTTCTCGGCGGGGATCTTCATGCCATCCTTGATCCATTTGGAGATGACAGAGACAATGGCTGAGCTCCAGAAGGAATTGAGGTAGCTGCCAGCGCCATTCGAGGAGCTGCCATTTCGTTTTTCTAAAAAATCATAGACTGCCTTGGTCAAGAGTCGCTCAAAATTATAATCAATGGCTAGGCTGATGATCTTGGCTTCTTTCTTGACTTCCTTAAAGAGATAGACCCAGACTTGGTAGAGGTCTGTCTTGAGGTTGTAGCCATCTAAAGACTTGGTAATCTTTGCGATACTAGATTGAAAGATGGACTCTAGAATCTCTTCCTTGGAGTCATAATTACGGTAAAAAGCTCGCTCGAGAGACACCTGCACGCTGAACCAGCTCAGAGATAGTGATCTTTTTCAGATCTTTTTTCTCCAACAATTGCAGGAGAGAGATTTCGATGGATTCTCGTGTAATCGCATTGTTTTCTTGGTTAAATCGTTTGAGATTTTCCAAGGATTTCTCAGATATTTTTCTTTCTGCCATAACATTTACTTTCTATCTGTCTCACCTGATGATATCTGCTTGGATAGCATTGCTCTTCATGATATAATTGTAAAAGAAGACATACTACTTGTCAATGTACATTTTTATACAATTATGAGGTATGAACTGATGAAATGGAAAATTATTGCGGATTCAGGCTGTGACTACCGCTCTTTGGACATTCTTGCACCGGATACGGAGTTTGTCAGTGTCCCATTGACCATCCAAGTGGGTGATACCATCTATACAGATGATGCCCACCTCAATATCGATCAGATGATGGAGGAGATGTATGCGACTACGACTGCTTCTAAGTCTGCCTGTCCGAGTCCGGATGACTACATGAAGTCTTTTGAAGGGGCTGAAAATATCGTCGTTGTGACCATCACTGGAACCCTTTCAGGTAGCTACAATAGTGCTGAGGTGGCCAAGAAGATTTATCTAGAAGAGCATCCGAATACCAATATCCACGTCATTAATAGCTTATCAGCTGGGGGTGAGGTGGACCTAATCGTTCGCAAGCTCAATCAGTTGGTCGCTGAAGGCCTCGATTTTGATCAAGTGGTCGATGTGATCACGACCTACCAGTCTAAGACGAAGTTGCTCTTTGTTTTGGCCAAGGTTGATAATCTGGTCAAAAATGGGCGTCTCAGCAAATTGATCGGGACTGTTGTCGGGCTCCTCAATATCCGTATGGTCGGCGAAGCTAGTAAGACGGGTACCCTTGAGTTGCTTCAAAAAGCACGGGGCCAAAGAAAGCGATCAAGGCAGCTTTTGATGAATTAATCAAGGCAGGCTATAATGGCGGACATATTACCATTGCCCACCGCAACAATGAAAAATTTATCGAGCAGTTCTCTGAATTGGTCCGTGAAAAATTTGCCCGTGCAAACATCGAAGTCCTTCCTACTTCCGGACTATGTAGTTTCTATGCCGAAGAAGGCGGGCTCCTCATGGGCTATGAAATTTAAGTTTCCACTAAAAAAGAGGCTGGGACAAAAGTCCTAGCCTCTTTATTGTTTTTGGATTGTCGAGCAAGACGCAGTAGTTGAGTAGGCTCTACTACGCTGATTTCATCATCTTTACAGCCCTACTCAACTGTGCGGAGGTGGGACGACGAAATCGAATTCTAATGAATGACCGATTTCTGTCCCACTCTCTCTTTTTATTCTCCGATCTCTTGGTAGAGGGTACGGATTTTTTTGCGGTAGATGGTATAGCTGATCCCTGCTCCAATTAGCAGTATGATACTATAAAGGATCACAGCCAGCAGGGTGCTGACGGAATGATAGGTCCAAATGAAGCTGACAATGATCAAGAGAAACATCACAAAGAGAAAGACAATCAAGAGAATAGACTGAAGAACTGCATTCCCACGATGACGGGTCATCAACTCTGTGATATTGGTCCAATTGGTGCTAAAGTTCTGAAAATCTTTGACATAGTCTCGAATGCAGATCGGAATGGTGGTTACCACCCAGATCAATAACATAGCTAGGATAGCCAAGGGATGGACGCCAAAATAGAGACAAACGCCAACTAGAAGAATGACAGGAAGGATGGATTGCACCAGATAGAGCAACCAAAACTTCATAAAGAGATAGCGTTTGAAATCAATAGGGAGGGATCTCAAGTACTCAAAGTTTTCGCGCTCTAGCGAAATACCGATACTAGTCAAGCCTCCAAAACTATTGAAAACACCAATCAAGATGGCAACAAGGGTCAGTGGCACCAGATACTGGGGCGTCAAGTAAGGACTGAGTCCTCCTATATTTTTTTCGATGCTCCCTGCTCGCTCCACTGAGGAGGAAAAATATATGGCAGAATACTCATCATCAAGAGGACTTGCACCATAAGGGTTCCATCGCTCAAGAGTCTGCGATGATACTGAATGACAAATCGCCTAAAGGAATCTTTCTGACCAACATGGAGCACTTTCACGCGCTCTTTGACGGTTTGGTTGGTCGCAACTGCAAGGGCTGCATCATAGAACTGCGGGATCACGATTTTGCGAACCAGGCCAATCAAGACCAGAAGGTCCAGGATCCAGCCCAGAAGGCCAAGGATTGCTTCTCCATCAAAAGGATGGAGGATGAACTGATGAAAGGCCGTAAAAGGTGGAAATAGAATGGGAATATCTGCGCCACCCGTCACTTCTACCCGATGGGTTTGGACTAGATTCAGATAGAGATAAGCTCCTAGACTCAGAAGAGAACCAATTCCGACCATGATGTTGGAGACCAGGGTCGTGTGTTTTTTGAAAAATAGGGTCTTAGTGATCAGATGGGATAGGATGATCGTCGCTAAAAAGAGAACGCCTAAGAGAATTAAGGCACAAAAGAGGCCAAGCAGGATCCCTAACGGATTGAAGCCGCCTGCTTGGACAGGCAGGATCAGAAAATAGCTGACCAAGGGAAGGATAGCCATGAGGAGGGTCAGGATGACCGAGATGCTCTTTCCTGCTATGACTTCTGCATCTGAGAAGGCATAGGGGCGGTAAAACTGCAGGTCCTTGCTTTCATAAAAGACATTGTAAAAACTCATAAAGCCTTGGGAAATGGTCATCAAGGAAAAGAGGGCGACCATATTGACAAAGAAGGCTGGTTGGTTGACAAAATCATAGATACTAAAGAGCAAGCCAAATATGACGAAATAGACCAGCCTAAAAAGAGATAGTTGAGCACCGATTTGCGGGCAACATTGAGTTTGACGTCCGGTTTTTTGGCCTGTTTGGCACGTAATTTTGCGATCTGAGCGGGCTGACTGGCATAGATGATATTGACATTGACCAGCTGCTGGATGATCTTAAGACGCATGATCGCCACCTTCTTCCTTCCGACCCCGCTAGACTGAGATAGATACTTTCCAGACTTTGTTCGGGGTGCTGGCCCTTTAATTCCTCGATCGTCCCATAGAAAATGAGATTTCCCTTTTTGAGAATGGCGATTTTATCACAGAGTTGTTCGGCCACTTCTAAGACGTGAGTAGAGAAAATAACCGTCTTGCCACGATCCGCATGCTGGCGCATCATTTGTTTTAAATCGTAAGAAGCCTGTGGGTCTAAACCGGTCATCGGTTCGTCCAAGACCCAGATATCTGGATCTGACAAGAGTGCTGCAATGACGAAGACCTTCTGGCGCATCCCATGTGAAAAGGATTCAATCACTTCATAGCGGTGGCTCTGAAAATCAAAGATCCTAAGAAGCTCCTCTAAACGTTGGTCACAGTCTTTCTGACTCATATCATAAGAGGTCGCAACCAACTCCCAGAATTCATTGGCTGTGAGACGCAAGAAAAGATCTGGCGAATCTGCCACATAACCGATCTTCTTTTTGATCGCCAGTCGATGGCTATAGAGGTCCTGACCATCCACTTCAATTGATCCAGTGGTTGGGGTGATGACACTGACCAGGCTCTTAATCGTCGTTGACTTTCCAGCTCCGTTGTGACCAATCAAGCCGACAATTTGTCCATCTTCGATGGTCAGATCCAAGTGGTTGAGGGCAATGTGCCCATCGTAATCTTTGGTAACTCCGTGAAATGTAATCATGTTAACTCCCTAATCGATCCTCATTGGGACCGTTTTTTCTTATTCTGTTGATAAGCGATCATCGAAATGGTAGAGCAATTCTAGCAGATAGTTGGGAATGGTCTCCAAGAAGTCTTCTTTGTAGACCCGCTCTCCTCGCTTATGCAATTCTTTGCCCCAAGGGCCTAGATTGACCGCTGGAACCTGAATTTGAGCAATTTTTTCCAGATCCAGATCATAGACCTGGGCTGGTGTGGCTAGGCTATCTAGGACGACTTGATAAGAGGCCACATCCTTTTCCAAGGCACAATAACTGGTGTCGTTAATCCCCATAAGTATTCTTCGACTTTTAAGAGGTAACCTCTTGTGTCCAGATACTCGCGGTAATCAGTGATGAGGGACACGATATTGAAATCGGTATTGTCTAAAAAGCGGCAGTTCATGGAAGGATAATATGGGGGCGCAAAACCAATAACCACCATAGGATCCTTATCTCCGAGAAACTCAAGGAGTCGCTGGATTTGCTGAATCGCAAGGCTCTGGTAGCTGGTCCCATTACGAAAATCTTGCTCCGCTTTTTTATTAGAAGCTTCTCTATAGTCTTGGTAGCCCTCTAAGGCTTGGCAACGTTCCTCTAGTTCTTGATAGGTGATGACTCTTGGCCTTGCAATAATATGGTCTTGGCCAGCCTGATCCTGCAAGTGCTCGTACTTCTTGTAAAAGGCGTCCAAGGCCTCCTGACTAAGCTCATAGATTCGTTGCAAGAGCTCTTGGGGTGTTTTCTTCAAATGCAACACACTGAAATAACCAGCCGCATACAACACGGTCGATACATCGTACTGCTCCTTCAAATCTCTGAGATAGGACCAAGAAGGAAGGGGAGACGTTTCTCCCAAGGCATGATCTGCCAGATCGGGATGAAGATCTAACTGGCTTGCAATGGCTACTAAGAGGGACAAGGCATTGATCCCTTTAAGGGGCTCCTTCATATGGGACAAGACACCTTGCGCCACAACGACCGGCATGAGTTTGCCGACTGTGCCGATGTGAAGGACCTTTTCTTTTCCTACTTCTGATTCAAAGGGTTCTGAATCCACTGCTAATACATAATTCAGATCAAACTTTTCCTGCAAATCTGTGAGGAGGCCCAAAGCTCCCCGCATCCCACGTGAATAGGATTCCTCGTCTCCAACAGAGAGATAGAGCAGATTGACCTGACCTTCTGTGAGGGTCTGCTGCATAGGCTTCCAGAACCCCCAATTGAAGGGCTAGGGCTGCTTTCATATCGCAAGACCCTCTGCCAAATTTCCACTCCCCAGAAACTAAATCTTCCTGCATATCTGGTCGACTATCTAGTGTTTTCAAGGCTTCTGCTACTTTATCAGAATCGAGTGCGATTTCTGACAAATTTCCATAGTCTTCTAAATCGACTGTATCATGGTGGTGGAAAAGGATAACTGTTTTTTTCTTGCCCTTATCAACCAAGGCCCAATTGACCGACCGATGCAAGTGATCCTGTGGCACCTGATAGCGCCCAAACTGGTCCGGATGTTCCTTGAAATAGGGGATCTGGGCAATCCGTTGATCCAGGTAGGCTTCGATTCCTTGCTCTGTCTCAGTGTTGGTAAAGCTTGGGATCGCCAAGGCTTCGGTAAAAATCGTTTCGATGCTCTCTCTATTGGTCGTTTTCACTTTCAAACCAATCCTCCTTTGATATAATCAAACTAAATGAATGGATAGAAATATATGTATCAGACTGATATTTCTACGTTGATAAAATGCTACTTTTTACATTCTCACTTCATTTCTTTCATGTATACGATTTCTTTTCCAGAAAGAGCTTGCTTCCAGCGCAAACGTTTGTCGCATCCAACTATTTTTGGTAAAATAGGGACATTCACATGAAAGAAGAAATAAAAGATGGAAAATCAAACCTTAATGCAATATTTTGAGTGGTATTTGCCCGCTGATGGGAACCACTGGACGCGTCTTGCTGAAGATGCGCAACACTTAGCAGACTTGGGTATTCGTAAAGTCTGGATGCCACCTGCCTTTTAAAGCTACTTCTAACAATGACGTTGGGTACGGAGTCTATGACCTCTTTGATTTGGGCGAGTTCGATCAAAAAGGAACAGTTCGTACCAAATATGGTTTCAAAGACGATTATCTTCAAGCCATTCAAGCCCTCAAAGATGCTGGGATTCAACCAATGGCCGATGTCGTTCTCAACCATAAAGCTGCCGCTGATGGCTTAGAGGAATTCGAGGTCGTTGAGGTCGATCCTATGGATCGAAACAAGGTTCTCACTGAGCCCTTCACCATTCAAGGATGGACTAAATTCACCTTTGATGGCCGAAATGGCGCCTATAATGACTTCCACTGGCATTGGTACCACTTCACCGGTACGGACTACGATGCTTCACGTAATAAGAATGGGATCTACCAAATCCAAGGGGACAACAAAGGTTGGGCTCATGGAGATCTGGTAGACAATGAGAATGGAAACTACGATTACCTCATGTATGCCGATATCGATTTCAAACATCCCGAGGTTGTAGAGAATCTTGATCAGTGGGCTGACTGGTTTATCGAAACGACTGGTGTAGAAGGTTTCCGTCTGGATGCGGTCAAACACATCGACTCCTTCTTTATGAAGAATTTCATCCACAATATTACCCAAAAGTATGGTGAAGATTTCTACGTCTTTGCTGAATTTTGGAATGGCGACACAGAAACTAACGATGAGTACTTGGAAAGCATTGATTACCTGTATGACCTGGTCGACGTAGCCCTCCACCAAAACCTCTTTAGAGCTAGTCAAGAGGGTGAAAATTTCGACCTTCGAACTATTTTTGACGGAACACTAGCACTCAATCATCCTGAACAGGCCGTAACCTTTGTGGACAACCATGATACCCAACGAGGGCAAGCCTTGGAATCTACCATCCAAGAATGGTTTAAGCCTGCAGCCTATGCCTTGATCTTACTTCGTGAAGCTGGTTTGCCTTGTGTCTTCTATGGAGACTACTACGGTATCGAGGGCCAATTTGCGCAAGAAAGTTTCCAAGAGGTCCTCGATCGTCTCTTATGGGTTCGTAAAGATCTGGCCTATGGGGAACAAACGGACTACTTCGATGATCCTAATTGCATTGGTTGGACACGTTCAGGTTCAGAAGAATCAGCACCAATCGCCTGCTTGATTTCCAATAACCAAGCTACTACAAAAGTCATGGAGATCGGCTCATCCTACGCAGGCCTCACCTACTATGATGTACTAGAAAATTGTAGCGAAACCGTCCAAGTCCAAGAAGACGGTACTGCTGAATTCCCAGTGGCAGAACGCTCCGTCAGTGTCTGGGTAGCCCAAGATACAGAGGGCCAATAACCTTTATACGTAATTTTCTCCTAGGATCTACATCTTCCTAGGAGAATTTTTCCTGTAAAAATTTTATAGGAAATACAGCTTCATTTTAGCACTATAAGAAAGCGCTGTCAATGGGTATCGCGTCTATTTGAAAGAAATAAAGAGCATCAAAAAACTCGTTTTCCAGTTTGGAAAACGAGTCTTCTTTTTAGCTCAATTCTGCAATGATTTCTTTCAATTGGGCTTTCGTATGAACTCCAGCCACTTGTTTGACAACTTGTCCATCTTTTTTAAAGAGAAGAGTTGGAATCGACATGATACCGAATTGACGCGCTGTATTTGGATTTTCATCGACATCCATCTTACAGATTTTCAAATCATCTTCATGTACTTCTTCTGCCAACTGATCCAAGATTGGAGCTTGCATGCGGCATGGACCGCACCAAGTTGCCCAAAAGTCAATCAAGACAAGGCCTTGGCTGGTTTCTTGTTCAAAAGTTGCATCTGTGATTATGTGTGCCATATTTCCTCCTTTTTCAGTAGTGACTACTGATTCTGCATTTCTACTTTTATTTTACACTAAAAGATGTCATTTTAGAAATATTTGCTACGGGGAGTCCTTAGGCATCTTCTCTCTTTTTGCGCCAAAAGATGAGGCTAGAAGCTGTTAGGCTAATCACCCCTAAGAGACCCAGAGAATGGTCTTTGCTCCCTGTTTGAGGAAGCGTATGATCTGCTTTCTCTCCTCCCACTACAAGAGTTGCAGCTTGAGGATCTTCTGCCAATCCTTGTGAAACAAATTGAGGTCCATAAGATACAGCTAGTGTATGAAGAGAGAGCTCTTGTCTTGCTGATCCTATTTGCATCTGCTCTGCTTTTTCAGGAAGAGTTTGGCTTGGTTGGACAAAGGATTCTGGGCTTGGAAGCCTATATTCTTCCTTGTAGTGCACTTCTGGAGCGACTAGAGCAGCACCTTCAACTTCTGGTAAATTCGCATAGTCTGTATCTGTTGCACTTGGTACATAAGCTGCCTTTTGGGCGCGGGTCTTTTCAACAATTGGAATCGCCGCCTGGATAGAATCTGTCTTAAAGGTCACTTCATATGGATGCTCCACCGTTAAATCAGATGGGTCATAGGTGTTGAAAACAAGTGCTAACTTGTGACCTTTCTTAACCGTATAGAGATTTGGTTGGAGATAAACCGTGTAATCGTGGTATTCTCCCACTTTTGGCTCGATGCTAGCTCGTGAGCTTGCTGAATCGTAGCCAGACTCAGGGATTCGCAAGGTTGATCCAGCCTTTCGCAATCACCTTGTACTTGGTCTTGATGGTTTCGTATTCGGCAACAGATAGGTTGCTTAAATTGCTTCCCATCCAGAAACCGTCTGCTGTTTTATCTTGCTTGACGCTACCATTTCCTACCACGTCAAAGTCCTCATCTGCCACATCTACCAAGAGGGCGTTGATTTGGAAATTCTTTCCTTGACCCTTGGCAAGAGCTGCCTTGAAATGAACAGGGGATGTGGCCCTTGATCGTAGTGTCCTCAGTAACATCAGAAACGAAGGTCAGATTGGCCTTAGAGGAGGCTTTGCTGACTGTTTCATTACGGTTAGCGATCTCAACACCTGCAGCCGCATAATCACTAGAAATGGTTTCTTCTAGACGTTTCGAGCTTGCATTCAAGAAGAGACGTTGACTGCTCTTCCAGTTATCATAGCTGGTCCACTTGCTTGGATCATAGTTGTTTTGAGCTAGAACCGCTGGCAAAGCTTTCGACGTGATTGTCCACACCGTAGAGGTAATGGGTCAGCCAGGTATTGAGCAGGTCATAAAAATCCTGACCATTGGCGGTGATGCCGTATCCCCGTGACATAGCCGCTGGATAGACGTGATCTCCTTGGTGGAGATAGAGCTTGACATCTTGGCCTGCTTTCTTGAGGGCATCGTACATGAGTTCAAAGTGTTTGGTCTTGACATTGTCATCATTCAAGCCATGGACGATCAGGGCGCTGGTCTTGAGATTTTCCGGATGAAGGGTATAATCCCGCTCCTTCCAGACATCACTGTAGTTACGATCATGGGCGTACTGGTCCTTGTTCAATTGGTTGATGTAGTTGGAATAGTTTTGCCAAATCCCTGCCCAGTCGTCTTGGTCCAGCATCCGCGTGCTAACGTAGAGGGATAGCCATGAAAGATCACTATAAGGCGCATTGCCAAACTGGGTTCCTTGGCTATTGAAATAATCATACCAAGAGGCAATCCCTGCTGCTGGAACGATGGTCTTTAGGCCTTCTACGCCTGTCGCTGCCACACCAAAGGTCGTGGTTCCAGCCCAGGAGAGACCGGTCATAGCGACATTGCCTGTTGCCCAGTCTGCCTTGATTTCAACATTGCTAGTCTTATCGGTGTAGGCCTTGCGTTTGCCATTGACCCATTCGATGATATTCTTGAAGGCATTGATTTCGAGATCAGACCCCGTCGTGTTAAATCCTTCTGATCCCTTGGTACCAAGTCCAGCGCTAGAGATAAAGGCATAGCCTCTGACCAAGAAATAGTCGTACCAGTTCAGATCTTCGTAGTCATAGATATACTCGTAGGGACTGTAGTAATACCAATCCGATGCCTTGGCTTTTTTGGCTGCTTCTACTGTTGTTTCACTGCTTACTGGCTGTCTCTTTGCAGGTTGGCTGTGCAGTTTCTTCATGTCATAGCTACCGTCCGTTGGAAGCCCCAAACTTTCGAGGGTCACGTAGTTTTCATCAAGCGTCCCCGCTACGTAAGGGCGCGCTTCCAGAATAGTGGCTGCCTTAAAATCACCTTGCGCTACTGCTTTTGGTAGTTGAACAATGGCTTTGACTAAGTCAGGCTTGCCATCTGCGTCGGTGTCGTAGTCCGTTTCGACATAGACAGGGAAGCGTACAATTTGGCTGTCTTCATATTTGTAGTCTTGGTCTGCTTTTTCTCCCATCGTATAAGGGAAAATCGGCTGGGCACGACCATTTAAAAAGAGCGGGCTTTTCTTTTCAGCCCGGTAGGCATCGTAGAGTTTCTTAGCTGTTTCATACATCTTGGCCAATTCTGGCTGACTAACCTTACGAGTCAAATCTTCTGATTTTTCAATCAAGCCTAAACTCTTGGCAAAGCGTTCGCGATCTGCTTGGCTTTGGCCCAATTGGCTAGGATCTGTTGCTGCCCATTGAAGCAAGCCATTAACAGCATCTTGGACCGTCAACTCTTTAGAGGCCTGATCCGCTGCAAGGGTGCTACCTGTAACCTTTGCCAAATCCTGACTTGTTACCGGAGCTTCTGAAGTAGGGAGCAGATTGAGGGCAGCTTCCCTGTTGGTTGCTGCTGGAGTTGCCACTGGGACAGTCGGCTCACTTTGTCTTGTGTGTTCTTCTGTTGCAGGGGTCTGCTTGATTGGCAACTGCCGTCCGATCCAGCGATCCCTCATTCGAGCTTGCACCTTCTTCACTAGTGGCAGTACTTGTGTCACTTGTTGTCGGTCTTGCTTCAGTAGCTGGAGCATGGACCACTTCTGTCGATGGGGCTAACTCTTCCGTTTGCTCATCTGCTGCTGCTACTTGATGCAAGACCATCGGTGCGATCAATAAACTTGATGCGACAATGGAAACCATTGTTTTCTTTTTCATGTCAATCTCCTCACTTTTTTGTAATCAACACTCCTATTATACTATGTAAGCGTTTTTAGATCAAATTAGATATTCAAATGATCCCACAAAAAACCGAGGCATCAGCCTCGGTTATCGATCCTTATTTGACGTGTTTCTTAAGATCTTCTTGTGCTTTTTTGTTTGACTCTGCTTGTTCTTTTTGCCATTTTTCAAGGGCTTTGTTGTAGTCAGCAGTTGTCACAGCTTTATCTTGGAGTTTCATTCCTTTGTAGATCACGTGGTCTTTTCCTTTACCACCAGTCCATGCAAATGGAGCTGAGAATGGTTCGATACGTGTCAAGAATGGACGTCCAGTTGATGAAGAAGTTGGCATAACAAGGGCACTATCTGTCAACCAAGCTTGCGCTGCCGCATATTTTTCATAGCGTTTGTTGACGTCTTGTGTTTCTGCACCAGCATCTTTGATCATCTTTTAAAAGTCGTACAGACCAACTTTTTTAGCTGCTTCATTGTTTTCACTTGGGTCAAATCCAAGGAAAGTCTTAGTATTTTCACCAGATGAAGCTTTCAAGATATCCATGTAAGTTGATGGGTCTTGGTAGTCAGGGCTCCATCCAACATTATCAGAGAGATCCCAGTCTTCGCCAGCCGCATTTGGCGCAAAGAGGGTCACATTTTGAAGGTCTTCTTTCGAAAGCATTTGGATATCGATGACGATATTTTCTTTACCAAGTGCTTCTTCAACTGATTGTTTGAAGGATTGTACCCGTTGAACTCTTGATGGTGTGGTTTGGTCTACAGGCATATCGATGTGAATTGGGAATTTCACACCTTCTGCTTCCAAGGCAGTCTTCGCTTTTGCAAACTCTTCCTTCGCTTTCTTAGCATCGAAGAGACCATTTTGACCATCGTCTAGTTTAGTAGATTTCCACTCATCTCCGTAGGTATCCAATTGAGTTTTCACCATTTCACCAAAGGTCTTGCCATCAGCTTGGACAAATGTTGGTGGAATGTAGAGGTTACGGATGATCTTGCTTGCTCCGTCTTTCCGTTCAATTGAGCAGCATACGCTTCACGGTTGAAGGCAAAGCTGATCGCTTGACGGAAGTCCTTGTTCAAGAGAGCTTTCTTAGTAGATTGTTTTTCTTCATCGGTCTTCTTAGCAGTGTGTTTGTAAGATTGACGGTCGATGTTGGTACCAATAACATAAGAAGCAGCATCTTGAGGAGTGTAGGTGATTTCGTCTTTGAATTCTTTGGCTTGCTCTGAGTAACCAGATCCAGTTGGGAAGAGTTTGGCCAAGCTAAGAGCATTTTCACCGAATGATTTGGCCAATTTACTTTGGTCTTGTCCATCGTAGAATTCCAATTTCACATCTGAGATGTAGACCTTGTCTTTATCCCAGTAGTTTTCATTCTTGGTCATTTCGATAGAAGATTTTGAAGTAAAGCTCTTCAAGATGTAAGGACCATTGTAAAGAAGGGAGCTAGTATCACTTGCTTGAGCGAATTTATCCCCTTTTGATTTCACGAATTTTTCGTTGACAGGGAAAGTGATCCCAAGAGTCAATTTAGAGTTCCAGTAAGATTCTGGTTGGTTCAAAGTAATTTGAAGGGTATGATCATCAACTGCTTTTACTCCTACAGCTGAGAAATCTTTATTTTTACCACTGACGTAGTCATTCAAGCCTTTGATAGAATCTTGGATGATGTAGAGCATTTCTGATTTGTTATCAGCCGCATATTTGATCCCTGTGACGAAATCTTTAGCTGTTACATCCGCATACTCTTCGCCTTCTGAATCATACCATTTAGCATCATCACGAAGTTTATAAGTATAAGTCAAGCCATCTTGCGAAACTGTCCAATCTTTTGCAAGAGATGGAATCAAGTTCCCGTATTTATCATTTTCAAACAAACCATCAATCAAGTTTCCAGTGATATCGTGGGTTGCTGCTTTACCAGATGTGATATAGTTTAGGTTTTCTGGCTCAGTCTCATAGACATATGAGAATTTTTGACCGTTGCTTGAGCTAGATGATTTAGAACCACCCGAACAAGCTGCTAGGATACCTGCTGAAAGGAGGGCAACTCCCGCAAGTGCAATGACATTTCTTTTTTTCATGTAAAACTCCTTAAGAAATTTTAAGTTTATTTTAAGATTATACCACAAAGATTTTCAGAAGAAAAGGAATTTTCAGAAAATTTTAGTTTATGAAAAAACTACTCCGGAGAGTAGTTCCATTTTTTACTCTACTAAGTCGCTCTTGAGGTAGGCATCGACCATGCGCTCTGTTGCGACTACAGAATCCAAGTGAGTCCGCTCATATGAGTGGCTAGATTCGATCCCTGCTCCGAGAAGGGCATGTTTGACTTCTGCTCCTGCGCTCATGGCTGCAGAGGCATCTGATCCATAGAAAGGATAGATATCCAACTTATAAGGGATTTCTTGGGCTTTTGCCAAGGCTACCAAATGCTGACGGAATTCGTAGTGATACGGTCCAGAAGCGTCTTTGACACAGATGGATACCGTGTATTCATCCGTCGCTTGGTCATCTCCCATAGCTCCCATGTCCACTGCCAAGTATTCGACCACTTCAGCTGGAATACTAGAATTAGCCCCATGCCCCACTTCTTCAAAGACTGAAAAGGCAAAGGTGGTCGTTACTGGCAATTGGATCTGTTCTTCCTTGTACACGCGCAGAAGATTCAAGAGAATCGCCGCACTCACCTTGTCATCTAAGTGACGAGATTTAATAAAGCCAGTATCTGTCACAATGGTCCGGGGATCAAAGCTGACAAAATCACCCACTTCAATGCCAAGGGCACGGGTTTCTTTTTCATTGGTTACTTTTTCGTCCAGACGGACTTCCATATTGTCCTGGGTCCGCTCGACAGTCCCCGCATCCTTGTAGACATGGCAAGAAGTCTGATGGACCAAAATCGTACCCGAGTGGTTTTTTCCTGTATTGGCTACATGGACTGTACAGTTTTCCCCTTCAATCATATTCCAAGGGAAACCACCGATTCGGTCTAGCTTGAGGCGGCCATCTGCTTTCACAGCGCGGACAATAGCTCCCAAGGTATCCACATGGGCTGTGACGTAACGTTGTTTGTCTGTGATCACACCAGGAACGGTCACATTCACCCCACCCTTAGCAGTCCGAGTTACTTCGTACCCAAAGCCTTCAATGGTGTTGACTAAGTAATCTGCAATCTCACGTGTATAACCGGTCGGTGAAGGAATGGCTGTCAATTCCTGCAAATAAGTCACTGTCTGATTCATAATGCCTCCAAATGTGTTTTTCTTTATTCTAGCATGAAATAGGTGGAATAGCTAGAGGAGAGGTTACAGAGTGGACCATTCAACATTAATCATCTATGGTCACTGGAAAAATATCTTCACCTCTTCTCATTCTATCTTCCATTTCTTTCCACTCAATCACTAATTTATATAGCTCATCAGTTGAAATAAAATATGGTTCACCTAATATTTCTTCATCAAATTGAAAGTAAACTTCTGTTATTTCTTTTTCCAATTTCGATTCCCAACAAATTACCATCAAAAGCATATTCTTCCATCTTCCCAGTAATTACATTCTCCAAAGCTTCTCGAACATCCAGATAAAAATTATGAACCTCAGAATTTAAAAAGTTTGACAGAGATTGACAACTAGAGCTATCGAATTCTACTAGCAAAAATTTCCGACTATTTTTAGTTACTTTTACAATATAGTTTCGTTTCATTTATAAGCACCTTTAAATTTATTCTATTTTTTGTGGATAAGCAGTAATAATTTTCCCCTCAGAATTTAAAATTATTTCAATGTCTATTCCATTTTGACTTGTTCCTGAATAACGACTACCTTCTATCAATTCCATATTTGAATATGCCTCATTAATGGCATCCACAATCTCCTGCGGGCTCATATGGTCAGGGAAGAAGGTTGATTTCCCTCCATTTGCTTTTTTAGGAATTCCATTCACTTCAACTTTCGCTTCATAAATCCCAGCATCATTTAAGGCAGGACTTTTCGTACCTTCTATAATACTGCCAGAAGTCCCCTCTATCATATCATAGTGGTATCCTCCTGCTCGACCTTTTTTATTTAAATCACCTTCAAAAATGTGACTCAAAGACTTCTCGGTAAAGTTTTCTGTATGTTCGAGATTTGCTAAGTCATCCAAATTGTACATTTTGAATTCAGAAGCATTCTGATACCAACTTTCAATTTTCCTATTGAAGAATGGAATCTTCCCTTTTACCTTACTATATACATCCAAGAACGTTGTATAGGGTTTATTGTAGTACTGATTATATCCAACATAAGTGGTTACCTTAAGGTAGCTCCTTAAAACTTTGTCCTATTTTTAATTTTCTACTATGTACACTTGAAAACTCTTGACCTTACTGCCAACAACATGCTTTTCAACATCGCATTCCCACCAAGGAAGAATATCTTCTTCCAAAATTTCTAAAAAAATAAGTCTTTAGATGATAAGTCATCTTTTAAGAAGCTATCATAATTTTCAAGAATAAAGTTGTATTCTTCAGCTTTTATCCATGATAAGTCTGTCAGCCAATCTGTAATAGATGACCAATTATTGGCATCAGGAAGTCCGACATTTTTTTCAAGAAAACGAAATAGTTCTTCTTTGTTTTGGATCTGCTTCCCATCAAAATTTGCTACAAAGCCACTGAAAGGCAATCGATCTTGCATTTCAAGTTTCGTAATGTAATGAATTCTATTTTTCAGGATTTCAAACCTCTATTCTATTTTTTTAAAATGTTTTATAATGGTCTTCTGTTTTGAGTAAAATCTATTTTTGAATATCGATTTGAAAAAAAATAGGTTGATTCAAACTAAACTTGCTGGTTGCTGAGGAGGCCACATAACCTCCTACGATGTTCCCGATAAAGTTTGCAGTTTGAGCATCTTCTTCACTTCCACCTAGGAGTTTGGTCCCATGATAGACAACCTGACCACTTGTATAGAGATTTATTTCTCTTAGAATACAATATAATTATACAAAGTCTAATTGAATAGTTTGATTGCTCTCCATTTTTTTAGCTGTATTAATAATATTTTCTATTTCTCTTTGAGTTATCGGAAGATTCTCATGAGGAGGCTCCCATTGTGTCATACTATCTTTATAAACAACAAATTTTTTATTGATCAGCAATTCTCCTTGTGCTTTTATGAGGAAACCATTCTCTAAATCAAAAGTAATTGTTGATCTTGTTCCTGTAATTTTCATTTCTACCTCTCGAATATAATTTTTTCTACCCCTGTTTTAGGATCTATTGTTGTAACCTTAGTAACATTTGGATTGGCCTTCAATCTTGGTAGTTCGATGTTTTCCCAAATATTTCCTGGTCGTAGTTCGCTACCAACTACAGCTCTTATTTCACCAGATACTTGCTCTGCGTAAACATTCGAAGCTTCCTCCCAAGCTGTTACACTTGAAGGAGTATTAAAATCCCATTCAGGCATTACAATGTTCGTATCATCAATCGTAGATTCTAATGTAACTCCTCCTTTATTTTTTGCTATTTTTTTCGCAACATCCATTCCTCCAATGCCATCTGTTCGTCCTGACCAGAAAAAAGCCGTATCTGGATCAGTTTTCAATCTACCTCTTATTAACTCAACATCAAAGTCAGTTTGAGTAAAATCTATTTTTGAATATCTATTTGAAAAAACAGGAATTACTGGTTTCCTATTGAAGAATGGAACCTTCCCTTTTACCTTACTAAATACATCCGAGAACGTTGTATAGGGTTTATTGTAGTACTGATTGTATCCAACATAAGAGGTATACAGGGAACTTGCCAGTTGCAAGCTCTCAGTAACAGTTCTCACCTTTTTGATATTTTTTGCCCGATTGATTTCTTCCTGTGTAGCTGGTTTGCCTGTAAAAGGATTAATTCCTTCTTCAATTATATAATAATCATACTTAGTTTGAAAAGCAGGATCTCGCCAACTAAGCATTTTTTGACTATCTAAAAGGAAATAGCGGTCTAGTAGATAATCATAATTAGCGCGTTCTGTTTCAGATTTAAATAGTTGTGCATAGGGATTCAAATGAGCCATGGAGATTAATGTTTTAAGTTCTGGGTAAGCTTCTTCTAACGCTTCTTGATCCATTGCATCGATACGCTTCTTAAATTTCGGGTCCACCTTGGCTAATTCTGAAGGTAATAATCCTAAGTGATCATCCTTCACTTCATTATACCGCTTCCATAACAATTTGAGATCATTCATATCCCATTTTGCGAGAATCGTATCACCTTGCCCCATATTCGTAAACCTTTTATAGGCTTGAATCACATCTCCATACTCTTCCTCCAGTTCTGCACGTGACATTTTTGAGAGTTTGTCTTCTAACGTTTCAACCTTCGGACTCTTCACTTTGTTCAGGACTGCTTGTCGTTTTTGCCATCCTAAAGAGATTGTTTGCTTCCATGATAGATCAGATCCACTACTTGGAAGCAAGTAGGTTCCGCTAGCAGCATCCCATGATTGTGCAGCTTGGGCAAAACCATTTTGAACGGCCAATAAATAGCGCTCTGAATTTAAAAAGATAGTTGGAGATACTGCATTAAAAGTAAGCAGGCTAATTAATATTTTCTGTAATTTTTGTTTTGCTCCTTCTAATACGGCTATGGATACCGAAAGATTTAGAAAAGCTGAAATCTTATTATCCGATTTTGTTTCCATTAACTGTTGTAGATTGGAAATCTTTTGATCTGCTTCCCTAATTTTTTCTTCTAAATCAACTTGACGCCAACTTTTACTATCTACATCAGAGGTATATTGACTGACAAATTTTTGATACTCCTCCGCCAGTGATTCTTGGTATAAGACAATCCCTTGAATTAATGGAATTACAGTACTTGTAATATGCGCCTTTGCTGAGTCGTAAGCATGCCCTTTTAACTCTTCTTCAGCGACAACATTTACTCGAACTCATCCTCTAGAACTTCACTAGCAGTTCTGCAAGCTAAACATTTTCACGGTCTGTGATTGATCTCATATAAGGCTTTGTTCAAAGCCTTATATGAGATAACGGCTAAATCTGTTTTCTTTGGGAATTATTCTCTTAATAGGCCAGTTGCGTTTCCATGGCTTCCTCTCTCCCAGGATGAATAGTCGTCCGCAAAGAAAAAGGGAATTCCTAAGTTATCTACCAGAGGATAGCAGACAAACTCTTTTCCCGTGTCTGCTGATATCAACCACAAATCTGTTCAGGTGAACAGGAGGATTTTAAACCCTTCTAAATTTCCTCTTTCAATTTTTGTATCAAACAAGACTTCCGTCACATTTGATTAGCCCTGCGGTCCTACTGTTCCTGTGCTAAGACTGTGGAATAACCATTTTGGCATCGGCTTAACTCTCTTGAAATGGTAGACCTATGGACGCCTAGTTTACTTGCAATTTGGCAAGGTTTCAAACCTAAATCCAAGTAAGTTTCTATCTTTATTCGGTCGTTATGGTAAGATGGGAATGGCTAATAGTTTTTCCTCGGATTCTGTTTGTGTGGTTACATACAGTTTACGCCAATGAAACGCTATGAGTTTTTTTGTTGCACTATATTTTACAATTTATCAAATAAAAAAAATTATATGCTTACATCTTTTTTTGATTATAGCAGTAACACAAAAAAAATCACTTGAAATATCAAGTGATTTTTTTGTGTTTAAATTAATTGTTATGTATCTATCTAGAAATTAACTCTGACATCAAAAGAGCACTTGTAATATCATTTTGCGTTTCTAGTAATTTATTATTTTGCTCTAAAAGATTATTTTGTTTGTAACTAGATTGTTTCAGTTCAGAAAAATGAGAGTGTTGTTGTTGAATAGAGAATTCAAGGCTATCACGCAATTTTTTACCATCATCAGCAAGTTGAAATGAAAGGTTATCAACAGATTGATAAAGATTATTAATGGTGTTGAGCATCTGATCTTGGAATTGATCTGTTTTCATAAGATTGACACTCTCTTTCCATGTATCTGCTCGTCCCTCGTTTAACAACTGCCAAATAACTGATAAACTTTTAGAATCATGATACGATTTTGGTAGTAAAGCAATCATACTGGTACCGTTATTAATTCGATTATTATATTCTCGCAGAGCACTTTCGAGTGTTTTATCTAACTTGAAAACCTTTTCAATCGCTACTTTAGGGTACCTATTCCCCCATGCCTCAGTTGTTTTTAGCAATTCTTTATTTTCAGTATAGTCATTAATTAGTTTATTTAAATAATCAGTAGGGATTGCATCAGTGATCAGTTGATTATAAATACTCTTTTCAATAAATTCTGATAGAGGCTTATTTGTATACTCTTTTAAGATTGTTTGTGAGTGAATATAACGATCATTAGCAATCTTTTTAGATTTTGATTCTGCTGAAGGATCCCTTACAAATTTTTCCCAGAGAGAAATAGTTAGTGGACTTGTGAAAACTGATAAAACTGCTGATGCAATTACAAATGCTACAAAGAATAAGAAGACATGAAATACATATTCCATGGGATTATATGGAGTTGACAGCGTGAGTAGACTAATCAAAGGTTCTGATAACCATTGTAAAAACCGCCAAACATCCATATTGTACACATTCAAACAAAAAATATACAACAAAATTACCCCGGATAGCATTGCTGATAAACTTAATGTAAAGAAGCCCGGAGATTTTGTTTTACTAATCTGTTCTTTAGACCAGTTTAAAAAGTATTCGGGATTCTCAGCTTGTAGATTTTCTAAGAATATTTTACTATCATTCTTCCAAGATTTATCAAGTTTGGCTAAGTTAGTTTCTGCCATACTAATATTTTCGTTAATTTTATTATGTATAGCCTCCTCAACATCTTTTTGAGAAAAAGGTAATTTTTGTCCGATCATTGAGTTTGTTATTTGATATTGAGTTAACCCGAGATCAAACAGATAGTCATTATACTGTTCTCTTTCTGATGCATAATAATAGTTGTTCCAAGCTAATTCTACTGGTTTTTTCTCAGCTACAGCCATAGAAATAACATCTTGTAAATGGTGATTAGACAAATTATTTAATTGGTGACCTTTTAGGATTAACTGATTGTTTTCTTCCATAATTTCCTCGTAAAATTAGTAGATTAATTATAACGCTTAACACAAATTTTAAAATAAATGTTAATAATTTGTAACATATTAACTATAATAAAAAAATCGCATTCTTTGTCAATATCATAACAGAGCGCCTCAACCAAATCCTATCTTTTTATATCACAAAAATATAAAAATTCTGTTTGTGAGGTTACTTTCAGTTTACACTAATGATACGCTATGAGTTTTTTTGTTGCACTATATGTTACAATTTATCACATAAAAAAGCCTAGTTAGTGGTATTCCCAGCACATTCGCCCACACAAAAAACTCAAGCCAACTGACTTGAGTTTTCTTCTTATCGATCATTGTAGCCATCTGGGTGGCTGGAATGCCAAGCCCAGGCAGTTTGTATAATGGTTTCGATATTGTCAAATTTTGGTTGCCAACCAAGGATATCACGCGCCTTCTCAGATGATGCGATCAGGGTATCTGGATCTCCTGGTCTGCGATCAGCAATCTCAAGTGGGATCGGATGTCCCGTCACCTTGCGGGCTGCTTCTACGATTTGAAGATTGGAGAATCCGGTTGAAGATCCTAGATTAAAGGCGGTCGATGGATTGCCATTTCGGAGATACTCCACTGCTAAAAGATGGGCATCTGCCAAGTCAAATGGATGAACATAGTCCCGAACATTGGTCCCATCTGGTGTCTTGTAGTCATCTCCAAAAATAGAGATCTTCTCACGTTTGCCTTGGGCCACTTGCAAGACAATCGGCAAGAGATGGGTCTCTGGTCCATGGTCTTCTCCGATGGATCCATCTGGCTTAGCACCCGCTACATTAAAGTAACGAAGGGGCACATACTTGATGCCGTAGGCTTGATCAGCCCAACGCATGATGGTTTCCATCATGAGCTTGCTTTCGCCATAGGGATTAATCGGTTTTTGTGGAGTGGTTTCAAGAATTGGAATTTCTTCTGGAATGCCGTAAGTGGCAGCAGTTGAAGAAAAGACGATGTAGTGCACCCCACATTCATGCATGACTTCCAAGAGTTTGACCATGCCTGCTGTATTGTTGTCAAAATATTTCAAAGGATCTGCCATGGACTCAGCGACCAGTGAGTAGGCTGCAAAGTGGATGACCGCATCGATATCTGCGTGTTCCTTAAAAACAGTGCGCATAAAGTCTTGATCCGCCAGGTCTCCTTGGTAAAAGACGGCATCTGGATGCACCGCTGCACGGTGGCCTGTGACCAGGCTATCGACCACGACGACTTTTTCCTGTCCTTCATTGACCAAGCGGTCCACCATGTGGGAACCGATATAACCAGATCCTCCGAGTACGAGTATTGCCATTTGTTTTCCTTTCGCTTCTTGTCTTCTCTCTTATTGTACCAAATTTCTGCCGCTTCTCCACACTTAAAGTGTCGCAACAAAGCGTCTAAAGGCAGCTTGTCCTTCTGCTGTTCTCTTGTAGACTCCAGCATCTTCCAGCACGCGCGCAAAGATCTGGCCAACTGATTCACGGACAAGGGCCTCTGCCTCTGCTTCTTCTGTGATGGCTGGGTGAGTGGCTTTCAAATCATCCGCCCAAGCCTGATGGTAGGTTGCCACTGTGCTCTCACGTCCAAGCATATAGTCCTGAACCTGCTTGAGCTCTTCCTTGAGTCGAGGTGGCAATATGGCCAAGCCCATGACTTCGATCAGGCCGATATTTTCTTTTTTGATGTGTTGCACATCCGCATGTGGGTGATAAATGCCATCTGGATGCTCTGGTGAGGTTTGGTTATCACGGAGCACCAAATCCAGTTCATAATGCCCATCACGAATCCGTGCTATGGGGGTAATGGTATGGTGGGGCTGACCGTCGGATGCTGCTAAGACTTGAACTGCTGGGTCCGAGTAGCCTCGCCAGGCTGTTAGGATATGGTCTGCCAGGGCAATCAATTGCGCCTTGTCATCTGAATTCAAACGAAGAACCGACATGGGCCAGTTAACAATTCCTACCGATACAGCCTCAAATCCCTCAACGCTAAAGCTTTCCTCAACAGGAGCTAGCTCCATAGGGAAGGTGTGGCGTCCGCCTTGGTAATGATCATGAGTCAGGATGGATCCCCCTACAATGGGCAGGTCTGCATTGGAGCCCGCAAAATAGCCTGGAAAAGTCTCGACAATAGTCAAGAGTCGCTCAAAGGTCTTGCGACTAATGGCCATGGGAACATGCTGGCTATCGAGGAAAATGCAGTGTTCATTGAAGTAGGCATAAGGGGAATACTGAAAGCCCCAGTCATGACCGTCCATATCAAAGCGGATGATCCGGTGATTGGCCCGAGCAGGATGGTCTAGGCGACCTTGATAGCCTTCATTTTCAAAGCACAATTGGCAGGCTGGATAATGACTGGCTTTGGCAAGCTTGGCCGCTGCAATGTCTTTAGGATCTTTTTCAGGTTTTGACAGATTAATGGTGATTTCAAGAGAACCGTAGGGAGTTTCTGCTTCAAAGGCAATGTTTGCGCAATGGCTTTGACCTTGATGTAATCATTGCGCTTGGAGAGGGCATAGAAATCCGCAATCGCTTCTTCCCTGGACTGACGGTAGGTCTCCCAGAAACGATGGTTGACCTGACTAGGACTAGGGGTAATCCAATCCATCAACTCCGCACCCAGGCTGTCTTTTGTGGCCATGCTGTCTTGGATCCTGCTATTTGCAACAGCGATCTCTACCAGCTGATCTTTGAGTGCGATCAAGTCTTCTTTTTGGACTAGGAGGTCTAGCCCTTCTTCTCCAACGCAACTCATGACGCGATTTTTTAGATAAATCCGATCCATCTCTTCGTAGTCACTCGCCGCAATGACGGCTGTGACAAATGCGTCTAAAATTCCCTGATTCATTGATTCTCCTTCTTACGTTTTAAATAGTCTCTGACAGCATCCAAATCCTGGAAAACTTGTTCTGCTTTAGTTAAGAAAGACTGTGCTGGTACTTTTAAATCTGGAACACATATGACTGGGATTCCAGCCCGATAGGCTGCTTCAATCCCTGCTTCACTATCCTCTAGCACTAAGCAATTCTCTGGTAAAGCATTCAAATCACTACAAGCCTTTAAAAATATATCTGGGTAAGGTTTACTTCGTTTGACATCTTTTGCAAAAACTAAATAGTCAAATAAGGACAGGATCCCATTGCTATCCAATATCATTCTAGCTCGAGATTCAACACTTGATGTTGCTAAAGCGATTGGAACGCCTTCTTTTTGCAAATAAGTAAGCAAATTTAGCACCTTTTTTTAAATTTACACCTTGAGCTAAGATCTGAGCTTCCAGTTCATAAACTTTAGCCAAGGTTTGGTCAAAGTTCCAGGGTAAATCATAGGTATCCAAAAATCGTTGAACATTCTCCTCTTCCCTATGTCCACTGTAGTCTCTAGAATAAGTTTCTTCTGTGAAAGGAATTCCAAAATCTCTAAGCAATTCTTGATAAACTTTTAGAGAAATAATCTCCGTATCAGCCAACAAGCCATCTAAATCAAATATTACAGCTTCCATATCCTTCTCCTAATCTAAGACGCGACTGCCCCCTGCTACTTCAGCAATATAAAAGCTTGGCGCATAGCCAACAACTTCTTCATAGCGTTTGCCGACAGCTTCTTTAAAAGCCTCAACCTTATCTTTGTTGACAAGGGCGATGGCACACCCACCAAAGCCTGCTCCCGTCATACGAGCACCAAGCACTCCTTCTTGTTCCCAAGCTGTATGCACTAAGGTATCCAATTCTAGACCAGTCACTTGGTAGTCATGCTCCAAAGATACGTGGGAAGCATTCATGAGACGGCCAAAGCCTTCCAAATCACCTGCTTCAAGCGCCTTGCGTGCTTGGAGGGTCCGTTGGTTCTCAAGTACAGCATGACGAGCCCGTTTGATGCGATTTTCATCCTTGATCAAGTAGCTGTAAGCATCAAAAGCCCAGAGATCCAATTCCCCTAAGGTTTGGATGTCTAGTTTATCTTGGAGTTCAGAGACGGCGGTTTCACATTCTGCACGGCGTTCATTGTATTTAGAATCCGCTAATTCCCGGCGTTTGTTGGTATTCATGATGACCACGACATTGTCTTTGAGATCCAGCTGTACCAAATCATATTCTAGGGTGTTGGTATCGAGATAAATAGCCCGTTGATCAGCCCCCATACCGATGGCAAATTGGTCCATGATACCAGAATTAACCCCGATGAAGTGATTTTCGGTTTCTTTCCCGATCTTAACCAGATCTAAGCGGTCTAACTGAAGATCATATAGTTTCTCAGCGATGACGCTAATCAAGAGCTCAAGCGATGCTGAAGAAGAAAGACCGGATCCGTTTGGAATATTGCCGTAGACATAGACATCCATACCGCTATCAATGACATGACCAGCTTCTTGCAAGAAGTGGAGCACGCCTTTTGGATAGTTGGTCCAGTTGTGCTCTTTTTCAAAGTGGAGATTTTCAAGTGGAACTTCAATGATCCCCTTGTCTTCAAAGTTTCCTGAGAAGAAACGCAAGACCTTATCCTCACGCTTTCTTGCCGCTCCATAGGTACCAAGAGTGATGGCTGCTGGGAAGACATGCCCACCATTATAGTCAGTGTGTTCACCGATCAGATTGATCCGTCCTGGTGAAAAGAAAGTGTGATCTGCTTCTGCTCCAAAGACTGTTTGAAAAGCTTCCCGAAGTTCTTGAGTATTCATTGAGATTACCTCACTTATATAGTTATTTACCACTAGTGTAACCCCTTTCATGCAACAAATCAATTATTTTACTAAAGTTTTAGTAAAATTCGCTAATATGACGAAACCTATGATATACTAGAAGAAAGAAGGAGAAAACGAATGGCCACATTAAAGGATATTGCTAACCTCGCAGACGTATCCATCGCCACTGTCTCTCGTGTTCTGAACCAAGATGCCAGTCTTTCTGTAACGGAGGAAACCCGCCACAGAATTTTGACTGTTGCTGACGAACTAGGCTACACCAGACATCAGAAAAGTGGGAACTTTAAAAAAGAAAAACAGCAAATTGTCATCATCCAATGGAAAAGTGAAGAGGGAGAGCTGGACGACCTCTACTATTACAACATCCGCTTAGGCATTGAAAAAAGAGCACAGGATCTCGACTATGGGATTCTCCGCTATTTCAATGATATTCCTTTTCGATTAGGTGAGGAAGTTATTGGGGTCCTTTGTATCGGAAAGTTTAGTAGGGTTCAGATTGTCGAGTTAGAAAGGCTAGACAAACCTCTGGTTTTTGTCGATAGTAACACCCTTAACCAAGGTCACCCTTGCGTCGCGACTGAATTTGAAAATGCTGTACAGACTGCTCTTTCCTATTTACGAAAACAAGGCTGTCAAACAATTGGGCTCCTTAGCGGTGAGGAAAAAACAACTGACCTATTGGAAAGTATTCCCGATCCTCGGCGACGAGCCTATCGAAACTATTGTATTGAAAGAAGTATTTATCACCCTGAACTCATCCTCACTGGAAGTTTTACAGCTCAATCAGGCTATGACCTCATTTCCTCTAAGCTTCAGTCTGGCTTACCCTTACCAGATGCCTATTTTGCTGCGAGTGATAGTTTAGCCATTGGGGCTCTCCGGGCTTTTCAAGAGGCCGGCATTAAGGTCCCTGATGATATCCAACTCATTTCCTTTAATGATACCAGTTTAGCCAAGCAAGTCTTTCCTCCCCTCTCTACCATCACCGTTTTTACAGAAGAAATGGGACGAACCGCAATGGATGTACTAAATAAACAAGTCCTATCTCCGAGAGAAATACCAACCCTCACTATGCTAGGAACCAAGCTAACTATTAGAGAAAGTACGAAGAATGGATGATCCTCCATCCTTTCCGATAATAAAAAAACTATGAAAACACACGAAATTTTATACCAAACCTTGGCCCAAGCGAAAGATTATGTCAATGGAGAGCAGTTAGCAAAAGAATTAGGTGTTTCCCGCACCTCCATCTGGAAGGCTATTCAGCACCTGGAAAAAGATGGGGTCGTCATCGAATCCCTCAAAAAGAAGGGTTATAGACTGGTCTCAGGCGATATTTTGCTTCCTGAAGTGATCGCAAGCAATACCCAGTTGACCGTGTCCTTGAATGAAGAATGTAGTTCTACCCAATTGGACGCCAAATTAGGCATAGAAGTCCATCAAGAAGGCAAGGCCCTCTACCTAGCCAATTCGCAGTCCGCTGGAAAGGGCCGCTTTGGTCGTGATTACTACTGCCCTGATCAAGGGGGCATCTACATGTCCCTTCACCTAAAGCCCCAACTGCCACCTGCTGAGCTCCCCCCTTATACCCTGATGGTCGCTGGAGCTATTTACAAGGCTATTAAAAACCTGACCCTGATCGATATCGATATCAAGTGGGTCAACGATATTTATTATCGCCATAAAAAAATTGGGGGAATCTTAACTGAAGCTATCACGTCCATAGAGACTGGTCTTGTCACGGATGTCATTATCGGAGTCGGTTTCAATTTAGCCATCCCTACTTTTCCAGATGAGCTAGAAAGCAAGGCCGGTTCCTTATTTGAAGGACCTTGTCCCACCACCCGCAATGACCTCATCAGCGAGATCTGGAAAGAATTCTTCCAAACGGATATCGATGAACTGGTCTACCTCTACAAAGAGCGCTCCCTGGTCCTAGGACGAACTGTCACTTTCGAGCAAAATCAGCAAACCTATCAAGGCATCGCCAAAGATATCTCTGATACCGGCCAACTCTTGGTCCAATTAGAAAATCAAGAAGAAATCTGGCTCAATAGCGGAGAAATCTCCTTGACGAAATGGTGAAATGAAGTATAGAAAAAGCCACCTGAGGGTGGTTTTTTGATTGTTTCATCTACTTTCCATTATGCTCTCTTTGGAAAGCTTCCATAGCCTTGAACTGTTCAAGCTCTTTTTCATTCGCTTGTTGCTTGCCGAGATATTTAGCTGTTAATGAATGGGGTGGTAAAGATTTAGCTCGACGTGAAAATAGCATGGCTGGTCTTGCTTACTATGTGGTTGAAGTTGAGAATAAAGAGGAGTTGTTGAAAGTATTTGCTCAATCTCAAACTAACAAGGCGATAACTAAGTGGTTTTCGTCTGCAGAATTCAACGTGACTGACAAAGATGGTATTGTTACGCGAGTTAGAGTAGAGAACTAGGAGGCTTTATCTTTAAGAGAAGTGATACTTTTGACAAAGGGCTTTATTAGAGATATAATATAAAAAAATCGTTTAAGGATAAATAGATGACAAAATCAAAGTACATTACACGCCTCAAACGCTCAGAAGGTCAATTGCGGGGTATCCAAAAAATGATGGAGGAAGAGCGTGATTGTGTCGATATCATTACTCAATTAACAGCAGTGCGATCCAGTGTTGATCGTATTATTGAGTTGATGATAACCGAGAATTTAACAGCTTGTATTAATGAACCTTTAGGCGACCCTCAAGCGCAGAAGGAAAGATTGGAAAGGCAGTTAAATACTTGATTAAACGGAAGTAACAGAATAAAGGCTTACTTGAAAAGTTGATAGAATAGTAAAAGAGCAGTTGGTTTTCTTTAGAGTAAACAAACTGCTTTTTTTGTATTTGATTTATTCTACATCACCGGGCCAGGCATTCATACCACCTTCTACATTGGTAACGGTGAGGCCTTGGGCGCTGAGAAATTGACAGGCAGAGGCAGAACGCGCTCCACCTTGACAGATGACATGGTATTCATGGTCAGGTTTGAGTTCTTTGTAGCCTTGCTCCAAGGTACTTAACGGAAGATTTTTGGCACCTGGTGCATGTCCTGCTTGGAATTCATGTACTTCACGGACATCGATAAGATCTAGATTTTCATTTTGATATTTTTCATAAAAGTCAGCCATACTGATATTAGTTACCATATTCTACTCCTTCTGGGTTAGCCATTTTGTATAGTGAATAAGCGCCGTCAAGGTTTTGGACGGTAAATCCTGCTTGCTTGAGGATACGCTCTGCGATATAGCTGCGTAAACCACTGTGGCAGCTGACGATGTAGTTTTGATTTTTGTCTAGTTCATCCAAGCGTTCCCGTAATTCGTTTAGGGGAATATGAATGGTATCGACTTTGAGTCGACCACTCTGGAATTCGCTACTTGTCCGTACATCCAGGAATTTCTTGCCAGTAGCTATTTCATCTTCTAGCTGGTACCACTGTATATTGTCGCTCAGACCTTCGATAAGGTTCAAAGCTGCGTATCCCAGCATATTGACGGGATCTTTGGCAGAACCAAATGGTGGTGCATAGGTGAACTCTAATTCTGGCAAGTCAAAGACGGTGAGATTAGCCTTGATAGCAGTTGCTAGGATATCGATTCGCTTGTCAACTCCTTTAGCTCCGACACCTTGGGCACCATAAATCTTACCACTGGTTGGGTCAAAGAGGAGCTTCAGGGTCATATCAGTAGCCCCTGGATAATAACCAGCGTGGTCTTTCCCACTGACATGAAGTGCCTTGTAAGGAAGTTGATTGTCACGAAGAGTGCGCTCGCTAAGACCTGTCGAAGCAGCGGATATACCAAAGGCGCGAACGATAGCAGTACCGATACTTCCCTTGTTTGTACGACCGAGTCCTGCAATGACGTCCGCCACTTGGCGGCCCTGACGATTGGCAGGAGAAGCGAGAGAGATGAGAGCATCTTGACCTGTAATCTCTTGCTTGACGACGATTGCATCCCCAACTGCAAAAATATCTTTTTGACTGGTTTCGTAGTTTTCGTTGACGAGGATACCACCTCGAAGTCCCAGCTCAATCCCCGCAGCTTTGGCCAGTCTGTTTTCAGGTTCAACACCGACAGAAAGGATGGTGAGGTCAGAAGTAATCTTTTGACCATTTCGAGAACGATGATTTTTCCTTGTTCTTCAAATCGAGTCGCAGATTGGGAAGTGATAACACGAACGCTGTTTGTAACCAATTCTACTTGGACAAAGGCTGCCATTTCTTGATCTAATGGTGGCAAGACATGGGGCGCTTTTTCCACGATGGTGACATGCAAGCCACGCTTAGCAAGGTTTTCAGCCATTTCTAGTCCGATAAAACCTGCACCGATGACGACAGCTTCCTTTGGATGCTTGTCCAAGGCTGCCATAATTTCATCGAGATCAGGAACATTGCGGAGCGTGTAGGCATTCTTAGCTTCTTCCAAGCCATCAATGGCAGGAACAAATGGCTTAGCTCCTGGAGAGAGAATCAGCTTATCGTAGCTTTCTGTGAATTCCTGTCCATCATGTCGGACAGTGACAGTGTGATTTTCTGGAGAAATCTGAACGACCTCGTGAAATGGTCGCACATCGAGGTTAAACCGTGCCTTGAGACTTTCAGGAGTTTGGACTAATAAGCTGTCACGATTTGCAATTTCTCCTGAAACATAGTAAGGAAGTCCGCAGTTTGCAAAGGAAACAAAGGGCCCTTTCTCAAAAATAATGATCTCAGCGTCTTCCATGAGACGTCTGAGACGGGTTGCTGCTGACATACCGCCTGCAACTCCTCCGACAATGATAATTTTCATTGGCTTTCTCCTTTAAACTTTTAGATGACCTTACCTGTCCAAGCGCTCATACCACCTCGGACATTAATGACATCATAGCCTTTTTTCTTTAGCTTTTTAGCAGCCATCTTACTACGCACACCAGAATGACAAATGACATAAAGTGTTTCTTTTGTCGTGGGCCTATAAGAACCGATTTCAGTTAGGGGGACATTTTTTGCGTTTTTGATATGGCCTCTACGGAATTCTGTAGGCGTTCGAACGTCCAGTAGCTGAATAGGTTCCTTTAGTTTAGCTTCTAATTCGCTAGTAGAAATACTATCAATTTTTGTAAATAAGTGAAACATAGGCACCTCCAAATATACCCTTATGGGGTATATTAAACCACTAAGTAAAGCTTTTGTCAAGCAAGTTGCATTGATTAGTGTTATCTCTTTTTTATTAAATTGTTTTTATTCATTTTCAGTATACAAGATGCCAACTCACAACCTAAAGAGAGAAATTTTTAGTTGGTCGGTAGGTTCATTAATAGAACCTGTCCTATTTATTCAACAACTATTTCCTAGAAAATTACCTTTTCTGAAAACAGACCCCATGCCCTGTTGTAAAATGAAGTGCAACACAAAAGACATGTTCATTTTTAAATAAAACAAAAAGTAAAGAACGGGCTCGAATAATCACGAATGTCTGTAGCATCACCTATAACTGTCTATTTAGGCATATAAGATCCGATACATATTTTCCATAAAGCCGTCAATCTCTCCTCGAACAATTTTCAACAGACGCTCTTCTTCGGAATGTGAGATAGAGACTCCCTCTCTTTCTCCACTGTCGTTACCCTGAGAATAGGTCGATTACATTAAATTAAGTTTTTTATCTAACACGAAAGCCACAAAGGTTTGTTTTTCATTAATTTGTGTAGTAAAAAATAACTGAAAATCTTTTGCATCTTTTTGAGGAGGGCTGATTTTCAAATGTACTTCTCCTTCTATTTCAAGTGGATAAACAACTCCTTCTAGACGAATAGCACCATCAGATGGAATGATGTAACCCGCTTTACGTATTGAGATGAGTACTTTTCCGACCTCATTAAATAATGAAGAACTGCGATTCTATCCTGTTTTTCAAAAGCTGTTTTTAGAGTACTAGATTGTTGAGAATTTTTATAAGTGAGATAAAAAGGAATGACTAATAAGATAAAAGATACTATTATCAACCACTTAAACTGTTTCATTTTATCTAACACCTCTTTCCAAATAGTCAAAGAAGGCTTTCTACTTCTTCTTTTTCCCTATCTCTTCTTTTTAATCTGATAAAAAACAAAACTAATCGTAGCATCCAATAGAATCGAATAACCGAAAATTCTTATGATTCCTATGAGCCAACTTGGGCTATTTTCAGCATCTATATTCAATAGTTTTAAAGACACTGCTAGAGTCAAAAATAAGACAACTTCTGTAGTTAAGCGGTGCTTGGCCTTTTTGAAATCTATGGTTTTCAAGAAGAACTGACTCTGGTCTTCCTTCGGTCCTTCTTCCCAATAGGTCTTATCCTTACTTCTTAGATAAAGGAGATAGCCGACTTCGACGATTAACCTCGAAAAAGCTGAAGTAAACACTATGTTACTCACGATCCCAAATGTTTGCACATAATAACCGGATAAACTGGCCAGCCCTCCGCCTAACACAGTGATCCCGAAAATAAGCCAGAGGGAGGATCTGCTAAAGACACTGGAAGTGGCGATAAAGTTTCCTGCAGCTCGTTTTTCTGAAAAGCCTCGTCCTAGTTGCTTTTTTAACCAGCTGACATTATAAACCGTCAAACCGATAAATAAAACAGTGAAACTCAACCAATAAATCAGTGAGTAAATCAGCGAATCTTTTAGAACCTCATTCGTTAAAATAGTGAGAATATAATCCATTAAAACTAATGAGAGATGGATTCCATTGATTAGTACAAAGAGCATCGCAGTACTCAAGAGTTGATGTTTATAGATGAATGTCTTGCTGAATGACATAATCTGACAGCCCAGCATGAGCAATAGAAGAAGACATAGAAAAAGAAAAGGGACATTCGAAAAGGGATCTACTGTGAATTGCTCCTTGATAAAAAAGTATACATGAGTCAGGTCGATACTCAATACAAATAAACCAGCCCAAGCCAAACTTAACATTCTCACAGAAGCTCGTGTGGAACCCAGCGCTTGAAAATAGTCCTTATTTAATGCTTCTGACCGAAAGTCTTCTCCATATTTAATCACTTCCCACCTCCAAAGAAATTAGCAATAGAATCGCCTTCTTCTTTAAATCGTACTTTCCCTTGGCTGTATAGCTTCATAATCTTCACAAAACGAACTGGGTTGTTTGGTTGTACACCAAAAAGAGCATATAGAACATAAATCCAGCCATCCAAAAATTATCATTAGTCTCAATAGGCTGACCAAATAACCGGATGTAACTATAAATAACATATATAGAATATAAATTCATAAGCACAAGAATCCATCGAACAATTCGGTAGACTGTGGCAGATGCCTTAGCTGGGTCAAAACTTTCTTCTTTACTTACCTAATTCTTTTGTCAAAATAGCTCCATCCGGTCCGACACTCATTTCTAAATATACATCAGGATTATCGTCAGCTCTACATACTACACTCAGTTTTCCAGCATAGAATAAATCCAATATATCAAAACTCTTGGTAAGATTATTTTGATTATATATTACAAAAGAAAGACCTAATAAAAGTCCAGTTGCAATAATTTTAAATATTTCTCCTCCAATAGGATTACCTAGCAAGTCTTTATAATTAAAAATAAAATCATAGGCATAGAAGAATCCAACCAAGGGGACTAGAAAAATCAATCCTTTTATCAGGCGTGTAGCATTGCGGCTATCTTTTTCACTCATCTCCATCTCTGCCTCCATGTCCTTGGCTTCGTCTGACTTTTCCATAGTCACCAGACAAACCGTTTGGGTAGTCACTTGAGCCCTGTTGACATTTCTATACAAGGCTCGTTCTACCAGGATAGTGATAAAAGCAAATTCTGCTATCCAGATAAGAATAACATTCCAAAAAGTTGTCATACTATAAGTTCCTTGTAAATAGACTAAAGAAGGAAGTAAGACCACCCCCGCTAAACATAAAGAAAACAACTAATTGAGGAATATGCCGATTCATCCTGCTCGATTTCTCTGTATCTAATAGTTTACTCTTTGGAGCTTCTAAAAGTTCGTGAGTCTTACGATCAAAATAAATTGCTTTATCACCATATTGATTAAAATACATACGACGTCTTCCCAAAAACATATCTCTCCTCTTTTCTAATTCTCAGAAAAATCCATCACCACAGCTTGGGCAGTTTCCACTCTCCATGTGAAAACTTATCCTCCAAATAATTTCTTTAAGTCAACTCTTCATATTCTGGATGCTTTCGGATGTAGATGGCTGCGTAAACGGCATCCACGATAACCGCTGGAAACGTTAGTGTGATTAACATCCCCAAAAAAAGACCGAAGATTCTCTCAACATAGCCTGTCATCACGGCTATGAACAGCAGCATAATCCCAATAACTCCCAAAATGTTGAAAAGCCATTCTTTTTTCTTACTATTCACCTTGTAGGTCTCCCATTGGTTAATCTTCCAAATTTTTCCTTGATTTTGAGGGAGGTAATACCAGGCATAAATCAAGATCATCCCAACGAATAGGAGCAACAGGGGAATGAGATAAAACAAAGTGAAGCTAGAATCATTGACCGTTCGTGCACTAATAGAATCCTCGCCCGAGGTAAACATCAAGAGGCCAATAAAGGTGAAGCTGACGACTATTGTCCAAGCTACCAAGCCGATTAAGATGTAGGTCAGAGATTTAAAGCGATTCACTAAAGAGTTAAAAAGGCCAAAGATAATACTGAAGCCATTAATCAGAATACAAGAAAGAAATAGAACCTTGATAATACCAATCCTATCTTCGTAGCCACCCGCAAAATATAAAAATGTCGTAATCGGTAGCATGATCCTAGGAAAAAATTTAATATAGCTTAGACTAACCTCATTCGTGATCAAAGGGCCGTGGTAACGTTCTTCGATCACTACTTTCTTTTTCTTTGAAGTTTTTGACATGAACTCCCTCTCATCAACTCTCTGCTTCTTCTTTAAATCGTACTTTTCCTTGGCTGTACAGTTTCATAATTTTCACTAATCGAATTGGATTGTTTTGGTTGTACATCAATATAATCGTAAACCAGATGAGCCCCATTCCCCAAAAATCTTGGTTCAGCTCAATTGGCTGACCGAATGACTGAATATAGTGATAAATAACGTAGATAGAATATAGATTCATCGCTACCATAATCCATCGAACAATTCGAAAAATAGTAGCTGAGCACTTAGCCGGATCAAAATTTTCTTCGCCTATCATTAAATTATGAGAAGCTGCATAATGAAAAATCTTCTCTGTCGTAGGTTGTGCTTTGCGAACATTTTTATACAATCCCCGTTCTAGAATCGCAACCAAAAGCAAAAATTCAGCCAACCAAAATAGTAGGATATAGGTCAAACTGGTCCAGTTATAGACTCCAATGGACATAGCTGAAAAGAATCCAAAGAGCCCGGGCCCACCGGCCATGAAAAAAATCACCATTTCAGGAATGTAGGCGTTGGTCTTCCGAGCCCCTTCAGTATTGAGCAGAAAACTTTTGGGAGCGGCTAAAGCCTCTCCTGTCTGTTGGTCATAATAGACCGCCTGACCATCACATTCGCCGATAAAGACACGGCGCCGTCTAAGAAAAAACATACATACCTCTTTCTATTTATGAAAATAAGTTCTTAAAATCTCCTAACCATTAGGAACAAGTTTCAAAATGAAAAATCTACTCTTCATATTCTGGGTGTTTGCGTACATAGCGCGCCGCCTGAATTCCATCCACTATGAGAGCTGGGAAAGCGAAGTTCATCAAGATTCCCAAGAAAACACCAAAGATATTCTCAATGTAGCCAGTAATAATAGCTGGCGCTAACAATACAGCCACAAAAGCAACTCCAAAATTAAACAATCGCTCTTGCTTCTTGTCATTGTCATCGCCACCATAAGTCTCCCATCGGTTGAAAGCCCAGATTTTCCCCTGATTTTTAGGAAGATAATACCAGGAGTAGAGCCCTGTAGAAAAAAGCAGGATACAGAGAGCAACGAGATTGTAAATAAGTGCCCAGACTGAATAGATCCCGTCATTACCAACTAGCATAACCAAGCCAATAAAAGTCATGTCAATGTTTAAAATCAAAACAAGTATGGAAACAAAAAGATAGATAAAACTCTTAAATCTCACAATAAAACGATCAAAGAAAGAGAGTGGGATTGCTACACCACTAATAACCATGCAAACAATGAACAAGATTTTATAAATGCCGATATGATCGATATAGGTCGTCCCAAAATACGCCATAAAGATACTGGTAGTGTAATCGAAGGTAGAAGCTTGATATAGCCTAGACTAACCCCATTTGTAATCAAAGGGCCGTGGTATCGTTCTTCGAGCACTGCTTTCTTTTTCTTTGAAGCTTTTGACATGAACTCCCTCTCCTTATCTGGTCAGATTGATTTTATACAAGAAAACTTTTTTCCACTCTCTACCTTCTACTTCAAAACTTGGTTTTCATCTTTCTGTAGTTCGGTGATGATAGGTTCTTGATCTGTTCCCATCCTCACTTCTAGATAGACATCTGGATCGTCATCAGCTCTACATATCACACTAATTTTTCCCTCCTCAAACCGTTGTGACAATTTCAAGATTCTAACGAAATTATTTTGATTGAACCCAACAAAAGCAACTCCCAACAAAAGACCTGCAAATATAATCTTAAAAATCTCTCCTCCAATCGGTTGCCCCAACAAGTCTTTAAAGCGGGAAATAAAATCATAGACATAGTAGAAACCTACTGCAGGAATAGTAAATAAGAGTGCATTAAAATATAAAAAAGCACCTTTACTAAAACCTTTTTCCGTCTTTTCCTCTTCGTCTTGATTTTCGTCATCGGGATAAATCATAGTAGTCAGACAAACCGTTTGGGTAGTCACTTGAGCTTTATTGACATTTCTATACAAGGCTCGTTCTACAAGGAGAGTGATAAAAGCAAATTCTGCTATCCAGATAAGAATAACACTCCAAAAAGTTGTCATGCTATAAGTTCCTTGTAAAAATAGACTAAAGAAGGAAGAAATGCCACTTCCGCTAGCTATAAAGAGAACAACTAATAGAGGAATATGTCGATTCATCTTATTTGACTTCTCTGTATCTAATAGTTTACTCTTTGGAGCTTCTAAAACTTCATGTGTCTTACGATCATAATAAATGGCTTTGTCGTAATACTGGTTCAAGTAAAAACGACGTCTTCTAAAAAACATATCTGTCCCTTTCTCACCCAAGTCTATTTCAAGTATTTTTTGCCATAGTCTTCGTAGCTTGGTTGCTCTTTTTTATTCATCGCATACAGCAAGAGTCCGCTCAAATCATCCTTTTCTGAACTCGGTTGGATCATGATGGCAATATTTCTATCCTGATCTGGGAAAATCACAGAATAAGACTCACCATGTTGCTCGATTTTGTAGTATACAAGATTCCCTTTTTTCTCAATAGACTTTTGTTTATAGGGATATTCTTTTCCGTCTACTGTCACAGTGTCTTTAGTAAAGACCAGCACACCATTTTTCTTATCGCCTGTTTGGACTTTCCATTCCCCTTCAAGCTTAGCCGAAGACGTACCACAAGCCGCTATCAGAACCAAAGAAAGAGACAGAAGAACCACAGCCATTATTTTTTTCATTTTACCCATTATGATTTTACACTCCTAAAATTTTATTATTTCCCTCTCCTACAAAAGAACTCGGACCCCTTTCACTCACTTGTAAAAACAGCCCTAGACTCATAGGATCGGAGAAATTTACATAGAACTAGTATACCATAAATACTAGGTGGCAACATTGATTTGAGCACAAGAAAACCACTTAAAAAGGTGGCTTTTGTCTCAATCATTCTAGTGGACTTTTTTATGTAGAATTCTTCCTCGCTGCTCATCCCTACAAGCCTTTTGCCAGCTCTCCTAATTTTTCAATCCGATCATGAAGGGTTTCTACATTGAGATTTTCGTTCTGGTAGTCGCACAACACACCATTCTCATAAAAAACTTGCTCGGGTAGCTGGACCTGCGGTGGCTGAGGACACTGAATCATGACTACACTGAAGACTCCACCAGGCCCAGTTTGCTCCAGGGTATTGCCTACTAAATGATAGGTAAAAGCTCTGAATTGCCAGTCCTTGTAGCATCTGAGATCACATAGGCTACCTTTCGTTCGTGACCACGGCCAAAGGGATAGTTCGTAAAGAGGGATTGTCAAGGCGATCCATATTATTATATGCACAAAAAACTTGAACTGTTTCATTCGTCTATAATTCCCAAACACCATCCCCCCATTCTCCCCCCACTTATGGTATGATGATAGAGTATGTTTAGGTGCCGAGCTACTCGAGCATCTCCGTGCTAAAAGGAGAACGAATATGAAAATCGCATGGAATGAAATGAAATACCAACCCAAGAAGTTTATCCTGATTGAACTCCTCATTACCATCCTCATGTTTATGGTGGTGTTCTTATCTGGTCTGACAAATGGACTGGGCCGTTCGGTATCAGCTCAAATCGATAACTATGGGTCGCTGCACTACATCCTTTCGACAGATTCAGAAGGGATTATCCCCTTTTCAACCATTACAGCGAAAGATTTAGAAGTGCTCCAAAAGATAGAGGGAATGGACTATTCTGGCTTGTCCATCCAGCGGGCAACCGTCTCAAATCAGAGGATTCCAATACCCTGGATATCACCTACTTCGCGACCGATCACAATGAAAAAGAAATCCTCAATCCAATCATGGAAGATACAGACCTCAAGATCTCCGACTTACAGAAAAACGAGGTCATTCTGGACCATTCTTTCAAAGAGGATGAGGGAATCCAAGTCGGTGATCAAGTGATCGATAAAACTTCTAAGCAAAAACTCAAGGTCGTGGCTTTCGCAAAAAATGCCAAATACGGCTATAGTGAGATTGGTTTTATCAGCTCGGATACCTACACAGGCATGCGGCAAAAAACAGATCCAAGCTATCAATGGCAAGCCCAAACCCTTGTGACTAAGAAAAACATCACTTCTAGCGATCTAGCTAGCAACTTAATGGTGGCGGATAAGAAGCAAGTGATCGATAAAATCCCTGGCTACAAGGCTCAAAACCTGACGCTACGGATGATTACTTGGGTGCTGCTACTCGCTTCTTCTGCTATCCTTGGGGTCTTCTTCTATATCCTGACCCTGCAGAAGTTAAACAGTTTGGTGTCCTAAAGGCCATTGGCATGTCCATGAGCCAGATTACCTATGTCCAACTATCCCAACTCACCATCATCTCCCTTATCGGAGTACTGCTGGGTCTTGGCCTGGCAACTATAATGGCGCCATTTTTACCCAATAGCGTCCCTTCCTTTATGACCCTGAAAGACAATCTCACCATCTCGCTTAGCTTTATCTTGACCTCTATTTTGTGTGGTGCCTTGTCCCTTGTCAAAATCAAAAAAGTAGATCCAATCGAAGTCATTGGTGGAAATGGAGAATAAGATGGCCATTATTGCATTAGAAAATATCAGAAAATCCTACGCCGATGGTAGCCAGATGCACCATGTCCTCAACCAGCTGGAATTAAGTGTCGAACCCAACGAATTTGTCGCCATCTTGGGCCCTTCAGGATCTGGCAAGTCCACACTTTTAGCCATCGCTGGCTTGCTTTTGTCAGCGGATGAGGGGTGGATTCGCATCGCAGGCCAAGACTTGACCAGTCTCAACCAAAGTCAGTGGACGCAAAAACGGCTGGAATTGCTCGGCTTTATCTTTCAAGACCACCAGCTCCTCTCCTATATGAAAATCGGTGACCAGTTAGAACTGGTGGCCAAATTAAAAGGGGAAAAGGACAAGAAAAAATGCCAAGAGGAAGTCAAAGCCTTGTTGACAGATCTTGGCATCGAAGCTTGTTACCACCAATACCCGAATCAGATGTCCGGTGGGCAAAAACAACGGGCAGCCATCGCTCGGGCCTTTATCGGAAATCCGCAGGTCATCTTAGCCGATGAACCAACAGCTAGCCTAGACCCAGATCGAGGGCAAGAAATCGCCCAATTGATCCGAAAAGAAGTCAAATCTAAAAACAAGAGCGCCATCATGGTCACCCATGACCGCTCCATCCTGACCTATGTAGATACCATTTATGAATTAAAACACGGCCAATTGCATAAGGTAGAAAAGGTTGATTAAATACAAAAAGAGGCTGGGACAAAAGTCCTAGCCTCTCAATTGTCTTTGCATTGTCGAGCAAGACGCAGTGGTTGAGTGGGCTCTACTACGCTGATTTCATCAGCTTTTATAGCCCTACTCAACTGTGCGGAGGTGGGACGACGAAATCGAATTCTAACGAATTACCGATTTCTGTCCCACTCTCTATTTTTTTATTCTTGAGGATCTTTGGGCAGTTCCATACGGAAGCGTAAGCCCATAGCCGTTTTGTCAAATTGATAGACCAGTTCTTCATGGTCTAGCAAGTGTTGGACCACGAAGAGTCCCAGGCCGCCTTCCTTCTTCTGACGGCTAGCGGTCATTGGCATTTCAGCAGTCTCTACCATTTCTTGACTGGTATTTTCAACCGCCAAGTGCGTCCCTTCTTCTTCGAGACGGAGCTGGATCTCTCCACCGGCATCCGAATGCTTGACGGCATTGCTGATGACATTTGAGAGGACCAATTTCAGAATTGCAGGGTCCATATAGACTTGTTTGGCTGGGATCTGATTGTCAATCGTGAGCGCGCGGGATTGAGCCAAGACCTTGTACTGGTCGAGGATCTGCTCTAAAACTTGATCCAGCTGGATCCACTCCTTGTCTCCGGCCAATTCTTGGACAGAGGACAGGGACAGGATTTCTAGGACGATCTGGTTCATCTCATCGACGATATCGAGGGAGACCGACAGGTAGCGGTCCCGATCCTTGTAGCGGCCGATCTTATCCCGCATATTTTCAAGGATAATCTTCAAGCTGGCTAGAGGCGTCTTGAGCTCATGTGAGGCTCCACGTAGGAATTCGACCTTCATCTGCTCCAACTTCAGATTTTCTTGTTTTTGCTGCTCTAGATTGTCGATCACTTCTAGGAGATGGTGATAGAGGTCGTTGATCTGTTGCTTAAGAACGCCGATCTCATCCTGCGAATGAATGGGGAGACTAGCTGTCCGATCCAATTGCTTCATCCGCTTGGTCATCTGCTTGATCTCAAGGATCGGAGCAGAAATCAGGCGGGCATAGAGATAGGAGGCAAGCAGTGACAGGATAAAGGAAGCCAGAAGACTATAGGGAAGGAAGCCCAAACTGATGTCCCGCGCTTCCTTTGGGAATCGACAGTTGCTAAGAACTGCAAGGTCAAGTCCTTCCCCTCTTTGGTCTCAATCTTTCGCTCTTCAATAACCAAGGAATTGTTCTGGCTGTCAGGGTTCAGGAGCAAGTCATCCTTGACCTCTAGGGCATTTTGTTTTTCCTTGCCCTTGATTGAGACCTTGATATCATTGGTTTTGGAATAAAGGTCGATGACCGACTCAATAGTTCCTTCTTCCTGGCCTTGGAAACTCTTGGCTAGGGCCTGTGATTTCTTCAAAATCGTCTGGCGCTGAGACTCGATATAGGTCGACGGGAAAATAAAGTAAACTGAAGCGTGTAGAAGGATGACTAAGCTACTGAAAAGGGCAAAGGTGATCAGAAAGATCTTTGCAAAGATACTCCGTTTGGTCATGGTCTCTCCAATTTATAGCCGACATTGCGTACCGTTACGATACAGTCCAGCTCTAGTTTTTTTCGTAGTTCCTTGATATAGACATCGATTACCCGGTCAAAAGGAATCTCCTCTGTCTCCTTCCAGACGGCATCGAGGATCTGAGAGCGGGTCCGGGCCTTGCCCTCATGCTGAAGCAAGTATTCCAAGATTTCCAACTCCTTGGCATTCATGGAGATGGCTTGCCCAGCTAGACTGGCTGTGTAGCTCTCAAAATCCACCCGTGCCTCTCCATAGGTGAAGACCCGGGAAGGCTGGAGCTTTTTAAAAATAGCTTCGATACGGACCTTCAAGAGGGACAAGGAGAAGGGTTTTTCCAGGTAGCCGTCCGCCAACTCTCCAAAGGCCGTCAACTTATAGTCCTCGTCATGGAAGGCCGTCAGCATAAGGACAGGGACTGAGCTGGTCTTCCGGATGGCCTTAAGCACTTCCAAGCCATTGAGGATAGGGAGCTGGATATCCAGCAAGACCAGATCCGGCGCCTCTCTGTGAAAGAGGTCCAGGGCCTCCTGACCATCACCTGCTTCAAAAACCTCATAGCCACATTCCATGAGATAGTCGCTCATCCCTTCACGAATCAGGACTTCATCTTCTACGATTAGTATCTTCATACACTTTCCTTTTATCTAAGAAACTTCTTCTACCTCCTATTATACCCTATTTCTATTTTAGGAAACAATCTCTTATTCGACATCCACCAAGAGTTCCTTTGGTTTCTTATGCAAGAGCCATTGTGAAGAAAGGATAGATACCAGAATCAAGAGAAGGCCACCGACCAAGACAATCACCAACAATTGGCTCGGTTGGATATCCATATGGATATCAGTCAGGGTCTTACTGAAGCTTTCGGCCTCAGCTCCTCCACCAAGGTTGGCTGCAGAAGATTCTTGAGCCATTTGTTTGGCAATGCCACTGGTTACGTTCTTAAGCACCGTATCTCCCACTCCTTTAGCAAGAAGACCTGCGACTCCATAGGAAAGGAGGAAGGCTGGGATGGAGATCATGATCAATTCTGCCACGAATTGCCCCGCAATCTGCACCTTGGAGAGCCCCAGAGCCAGCAAGATTCCTACTTCTCTGCGACGCGCATTGAGCCACAAGACAAGGAGAAGGGTGAGAAGCAAGCTAGCAAAGATAAGGCTACCGATAAACAAGTAGTCCGCCACTTGGAACATGCTACTGATGGATTTTTGCAAGGCTGGGTAGTTGGAAGAACTCTTAACCAAGTCAAAGTAATTCCATGGGATATCCAAGGCTTTGATTTTTTCGATCAATTGATCGAGGTCCTGATCCCCCTTGGCAAAGAAGGTCGCATCCTCATAGGTAGCTGTTTGGACAGTATTGCCATAGAGCTTGGCAGCTGTATCTAGGTCAGAAATGAGGGTATCTTCATACAACTCTTGGGCGTAAGTTAGAGGAGCTTGGTTCTTCCCTGAGAACAGACCCTTAATGGTCACTTCGACAGTTTCATTGGCCCCTTTTTCATTGTCAGCGTCGTAGAGATTGGACTTGAGACGCACCTTATCGCCCACCTTGAGACCATTCTTTTTCGCCAAATCTTTGTGCATGAGGATTTGGTTTTTGTCCTTGTCTGTCAGGTGCTCCCCTTGGACCAGCTTGTAGGCTCCAGAGACAAACTTATCTTCTTTAGAAGAGTCATTGACCCCTGTCACCATCAAGGTATTCTTGAAGTGCTTAGCCCGCTCTGGAGATTGATTTTGCAGGGTTTCTTCAGTCTCAATGATCTCGTGGTCTAGGATATCTGCGATGGCATTGATCCGCTTGATGGAGGAGGTGATCCCCTCTACCTGGCTGATTTTTTCGATATCTTCTCCTCTGAGATTCCCAGCTCCCCGAGGGGTTCCCGGATTGGTCCTGCGATTGATCTGCATGGAGAAGCTATTGGTGATGGATCCCAGGCTTTCCGATGAAGCTTTTTGGGTCGCCCCCTTCATAGAGAGTCCGATCAAGCTCAAGGTCCCCATGAGGAGAATGATGGCAAAGAGCAAGAGAGACTTGGGCCATTTCCGTGTGATATAAGCAAAAGCATTGCGCAACATAGCATTCCCTCCTTACTTGCTCTTCTCAACGAGGCTACGGCGACTCAATTCCAAGACCACATCGGAGGCCTCCGCCACTTCCTTGCTGTGGGTGACGACGATGACACATTTTTGACGTTCCTTGGCCAACTTCTTCAAAATGGCAATGATGTCACCGGCTGTCTGTTCGTCAAGGTTTCCTGTCGGCTCATCTGCCAAGATGACAGGTGCTTCTGAAACAAGCGCACGCGCTATGGCCACCCGCTGTTGCTGCCCTCCGGATAGTTGCAGGACATTGCGTTTGATTTGCGTTTCGTCCAATCCCAATTCCAAGAGAATCTCTTTCCCAGCTTGTTTGTTGACCAAACGGACATTTTCCAGTGGCGTCAAATAATCAATCAAATTGTAATTCTGAAAGACCAAGGAAACATGATGCTTGCGGTGGTAGCTAGCCCCTTTGGTCTGGATGTCCTCCCCATCAAAGAGAACCTGCCCCTTCTTGGGATTGTCTAGACCAGCCAAGAGGGAGAGGAGGGTTGATTTTCCTGCTCCAGACTGACCGATAATGCTGTAAAAAGTCCCATTTTTGAACTGATAGTTCACGTCTGAGAAGATCTCTTCTTGGTAGCTTTGGTAACTATAGGATACATGTTTGAGTTCTAACATAGATGTCATTTCTCCTTAACTCATTTTTGTTAATATTTCTTTTGGGGTCTTGCGCCAGATCATGCTGGTCGTTACACCGAGCGACAGAAGGATCAAGCACAAGAGGCTAGCATAGGCGATTCCTAAGGAAAGGCCTTGAGGGATTTGATGAAGCAAGTCTAGAGTCTGCTGTTGACCAGTCTGTCCGACAAATTGCTCTAAGAAACGATGGCTGATCATCCGCCCGATGAGAAAGGCCGGGATCAGTGCTAATAAGGATACCAGCACCACTTCTAAGAGGAACTGTCCAAAAATCCGGCCCTTGCTCTTCCCAATGGATAAGAGGACGCCGATTTCATGGATCCGCTCTCGTGTCCAGAGACTCAGTAAGAGAGATAGGGCACCGGCTCCCGTCACCAGAAGGACGATCATCATGATCCGTACCAGGCCTTCTAGGGTCTGAGAGGATTCTTTCATCTGGTCAAAAGCCTTGCGATCTTCGACCACGCGGAGAGACTGCCAATCCAGATCCAAGTTTTTGACTTGCTTCAAGAGGGCATCGATTTTCTCAGGATCTTTGACCCCAAAGGTGACCTGGGTCACTTCTTGCTGACTGAGACCAAGAAGCTTAGTCGCATCCTCATAAGGGAGGTAGACTTGATTCTCACTCAGATCAGAGGTCATCCCTGTGAATTTTTCCTGTTTCTTACCCGAAAAGATCCCAACGATTTTAAAGGTTTGCTCTTTGGCAGGAGTCTCTCCCATCTGAAAGCTGGATAAGGTCAAGGAATCTCCGACCTTTAGCTTGTTCTTCTTAGCCAACTCTTGGTGGATCAAGATCTGGCCGCGAGCCTTGTCGGATAAGTGCTTGCCTTGCACCAGTTGGAAACTACCACTGCGGAAATCCAAGTGCTGGTCTGTCTTCTGGGTAAAGACAGCGCCTAGCGCTTGCTTGGCTTCCTGCCCCAAATCGTCTCGCTCCACCGACTGCTGTCCCGTCACCGCTTCTTTATCAAGAATGCGAACGGGACTTTCATATTGAGGAACCATAGATCCAACTCCAGCTAGCTGCTGCACCTTTTCAGCTTCTTTCAGAGCAAAGGGAGTAGCCCCCTGCTTACTGGTCAGGGGCAAAGCTGGTCCCAGCCGACTGTTTGATATGGTCCTCCAGCCTTTCCTCCTACTTGCATCAGTGAAAAACAGAAATACAAGCAAGAGAGGATCAAGAGGAGAATTAGAAAGAGGACCAGATTCCTCGTTCTTTTTCGAGAAATATAGGCGATCGCCTGTTGTAAGAGCATGAACTCACCCTCCATTTCAAGGTCCACGGCAATGCCATGTGGACGCTTTCATCATTTGTTACTAGTTATTATAGAAAAGAAATGTGAAATGTTTATGAAATAGAAAAAAAGTTTCCTAAATTTTTCTAGGAAACTATATTCGATTTAAATAATATTAGGAAAATATACGTCCCACCTGTGACCTTATTTTTTTCAAAGATTTCTCCTTCTTGGATCCTTGAAAAGATCTGATCGGTCAGTCGGACATTCAAGAAGCCCCCAAAGAGCGAAACCACCAAAGGTAAAGAGATAAATAGCTGTCAGTAACCGTTCAGGACTACTGAGACTGATATAAACCACTGCCAGATTGAAGAAGACAAGAAAGATGGTTTGAATTGGATTTAAGAGAGCAATGAGAAACTATTCAGACAGACCTTTCTTGTAGGGTCTTCAAAAGAGGCCAATATAAAGGGAAGATCAAGGTCATCCCTCCACATAGAAGGACGATAAAGGGAAGCAAGATCCAAATCCCATACTCACTTAAAAAGGCCGTATTTGAAAAAAGACAGTAATCCAGATAAAGAAGGGCTGATAGTCCTAGGCAAGTCAGCCAAATCACCGTCGCTTGCTTGAAATTGGCGCGAAAGAGACGGAAAAAATGAAAGACGAGATCCGTATCTTCCCCTTTCAACAAGCGGTGCCACATGGTTGCTAAAGCCGTAAGCGATGCACCGATCGTGAGAACCGGAAGGCAGCAAACGATAAACAAGGTGTTCAAGATAATAATGTCTGTCAACCGGGTCAAAGTCTTGACCAAGCGTCCATCCAATGAAAATAATTTTTGCATCTTCTTCTCCTTGTTCTTCATCTCAATTTCTGCTACTTCCTCTACGGAAGCACTCAGGGGCTCTACGCCCCTGAGTTACTTACTTGAATCCATTTAGACCCCTGTTACTTCACTTCTTTTTGGTAACGATCATAGGCATCCTGTTGAATCTTCATAAAGTCATCAATGCCCATCTTCTTCAAGGTTGCTTTGTAATCATCCCATTCTTTTTCAATGCCCCCTTCTACTACCCATTAGAAGCTTGTTGGGTAACATAGGAGTTGATATCTACATAAATAGAGGATAATTTGTTCAATTCTTCTTGAGAGTAGATGACATTTGGATATGCTGGCAAAGCGTATTGTTTCAATTCTTTGTCCATCTTCAATTTGAGACCATCACCTTGTGTTTGGTCGATGTCGACATGACTATTGATATCATCAGACACATATTTTGGTCCAAAGTCACGAAGGGAATTGATCCAAGCCCATTCATCGGCTGATTTACCATCTTTTGGAGCCAAGACCTTGTACTTATCGCCATCTTTTTCAGTCGCAATACCAAAGGATCCATAGAAGTTTTGGATGCTGGCATCATCCTTGTAGAATTTATCCAACCATTTGAGCAATTTTGCAGGGTCCTTGCACTTATTCGTGATCAGGATTTCATTTCGTCCATAGTTCAAATGATCTGGGTCAGAAATGACATATTGTTTGCCATCTGGGCCTTTCAATGCTGGGAGAGGAGCATATTCGCTAGCATGTTGGCCGAAGGTTGCATCTGCTGTCCAACCACTTGACACACCGACACGCGCCACACTCCCTTATCCATCCGTTTGGCAACAGACATAGAGGTATCTTCTGTAAAGAGTTCAGGGTCGATCAAGCCTTTCTTGTAGGCTTCATGCATAGCCGCTATCCCTTGTTTATAACTTTCTTCTGTTCGTAGATAGACCGGCTTGCCATCTTTGACGGACATTTCATAGGTATTATCTCCACCCAGACGGTTGTTGAATGGCAAGATATAAGAGAAGGTCGGATCAAAGTTACCAGAACCAAATGGAATTTCATCATTGACATCCCCATTGCCATTAGCATCCTTATCCTTAAGGCTTGTAAAACAGTCACCAATTCATCATAGGTTTCGGGCATCTTCAAGCCAAGGTTGTCCAACCATTTCTTATTAATAAAGAGCTGGTTGCCGACGATTGGCCGCATTGGCAATTTCTTAGGCAGGCTGTAAATATGACCATCTGGGTTGGTCACCATGGCTTTTAATTTTGGTTCTTTTTCAAAGGCCTTGTTCAAGTTTGGCATATTATCCTTGATCAAGTCTTCCAATGGAATGAACATGTTTTGGTTCTGAGCGATTTCAGAATCCGTGAAGGCATTGGATCCCAAGAAAGCGTCTGGTAAATCTCCACTGGCTACAAGGACAGATTTCTTATCCGACCAGTCTGCAGCCACCATGGTATCCCATTTGATCTTGATACCTGATTCCTTGGCTGAATCATCTAGAAAACCTTTGTGATAGTCTTCCCCCCAATCCGACCAACGAACGGTCGTGATCTTGAAGGTATTTCCATCATTCTTGTCATTGCTTGATTTATTTGTGGAAGCTCCACAAGCCGTCAAGCCAGCTAAAGCAGCTGCTCCAAGGAGCAGATAGGCAAATTTCCTGTTTTTCATGATCTTCTCCTATTCTTTCAAGGCACCTATCATGACACCTTGATTAAAGTATTTTTGGACGAATGGATACAGCATCATAATCGGTGCTGTTGAGATAACGATGGCTGCATATTTCATCATATCAGCCTTAATACGGAGGTCAGAAGCTACCTCCCCTGTTGCTTGCGATTGCAACATTTGATTACTAATTAAGAGACGGCGCAGGATCAGTTGCAGGGGTTGAAGATTTTCATTGGTCAAATAAATCAGAGCATTGAACCAAGAATTCCAGATCCCTACTGCTGTCCAAAGTCCAATAACGGCAATAATAGCCTTGGACAAGGGGAAGCACGATCTTTCTGAAGTAATGAATGGTTCCGCACCCATCGATCTGGGCAGCTTCCCACATCCCTTCTGGAATACTATTGTTAAAGAAAGTCCGAGCTACAACGATATTGTAAGGAGATACTGCAAACGGTACGACCATCACCCAGAAGGTGTCGACTAATCCCATTTGTTTCACTGTTAAATAAATGGGAATCAAGCCCCCAGAGACAAACATGGGAACGATAAAGAAGACACTGACCCATTTCTTAGCAAAGAGGTCCTTTCGCGACAAGGCGTAACCAGCTGGGATATTAATGACCAGGGCAACGATGGTCCCTACAACCGTGTAGAGGATGGTGTTGAGATAGCTCTTTAGAAACAAAGGTTGCTCAATCAAGCGTTGATAGCCATCTAGTCGCCATTCCCTCGGGATAAACCAAACCTTACCAGTTGCCACATCAGACGGATTACTGAAGGAGGCAATAATGACAAACCACAAAGGGTAGACAATCAACAGAATCAAGCAAATCGCTAGACCATAGATAAAAACATCAAAGAGGATTTCCGACTTGGTCTTTCTAGCATGTTGAAACAATTTCACAATTCCTCCTCCTTTCTAGAACAATCCCGTCTTGGTATAGCGTTTCGCAAACCAGTTGACCGACAATAAGATGATCAAGTTGACCAAGGTATTAAAGAGACCGATCGCTGTCGAATAACTATATTGGAAATTAATCATCCCCACTTTGTAGACATAGGTCGAAAATGATTTCACTTCCCTGCCAGATTAAGTGGATTTTGCAAGAGCAAGACCTTTTCAAAACCAACACTGAGTAGGCTTCCTGCTCTGAGAATCAAGAGAATCATCGCCGTTGGTAACAGTAAGGGTAAGTCAATATGACGGATTTTTTGCAATCGACTCGCCCCGTCCATGGTCGCTGCTTCATAAAAGGTTGGATCAATGGCTGATAAAGCGGCTAGATAGATGATACTATCCCAACCGATATGTTGCCAGACATCGCTCCAGACATAGACACCTGCAAAGCTACCCGGTTTTGGATAAGAGGGCGAGGCATCTTTAAGCCGACCAATTTGAGGACATTGGCTAACAGTCCACTACTTGGAGAGAAAAAGAATAATCATCCCACACATGACCATGGTCGAGATAAAAATGAGGCAAATAAGTTGTTACTTGAAAGATTTTTTTGAACTTGCCCACACGAATCTGGTTGCAAATGATGGCTAGAACAATCGGCAAGGAAAACCAACCAGAATACTGTAAATAGAAATTTTTCAAAGGTATTCTTCATGGTTGTTGCAAATTGGAAGGATGAGAAGAACTGGTTAAAATACTTGAGACCAGCCCAAGGACTTCCAAATATCCCAGTAGCGGGAGAGTAATCTTTAAAAAGCGATGACTAGACCCGCCATAGGGATATAGAGCAAATAAAAATCAATAAAAATAATCGATGGCAGGAGCAGCACATATAAAGGAATATTTTTTTCTTAAATTTGCTCTGCTTCGCATTTACTTCGCTTTTCATAAGGCCCTCCTTTTTCTTTCTCCTCTATTTTTATAGGAATCCTTTCCATCTTTATAGAACTTTTTCGTGCATCTTCATTCACTTTTTCCGTTTTCTCCACACAAAAAAACATGCACTTTCCCGATTTTTTTACTTTAATATCGGTTTTGTTCATGAATCCGTTTTCAAATAGTGCTATAATATATGTGAGGTGCTCATTATGAAAGCTATTCACAGAAGTACACGAGATCACTCGATTCAATTTTTTTCGCGCCTACTCTTTCTCCTCTTAGTTGTCAATACCTTGATCAACCTTTTGATTGGTGGGATTAGCCGAAATTTTATTAAACACCAAAATATGCTCCATTTAGAGGACTCGATTCATATCTATGCGGATTCCTTAAATACAGAGCTTCACTCCGTTGAGCGTTTTATGTACAGTACCATTAGTCACAACGACTATTTGACAGAGCTCAATACTCCGCTTGATTTCACAAATTTTCATGAAAATCTAAAAAAACTGCGGATTGATTTCACGGAGTTTCAGTACCAGATGGATAGCCCCATTACCTTTTTCATAGAGACAAAAGATATCCCACATTTTTTCAACGCTTCCAGTCTTCAACTGCCCTACCTGGACTATGTACAATTGAAAGATCATCTTAAAACCTATGACAAAGAAACAGACAAGACCCGTCAAAAATGGCAACGAATCAGCCTGAACCAGCATGATTATCTCTTGAAATCCCTTCATTACAAGGGCAAGGCTATCTATGCCATCATTTCTACCCAGGATATTTAAGACCCTTGCAAAAGCTCAATATTGGAAAAAAAGGGCGCTTATCCATCGAACGCCCCAATCAGATCCATGCTACAGATTCCGTCATTCAAGCCGGTAGCAATCAAACCCACCTGCCTTTTGATCTGTATGTGACGGTCGATTACGGGGACGTTTTCCGTACAAATATCGTACTTGAAACCCTTCTCTCCTTGGTCCCTTTGATCATCGCCGTTCTCTCTACCATTCTGATCCTTTATATTCGTCAACGGATGATCCAACCGATGAAACGACTCACCCAACGCCTTTCTCAGCTAGACGCTGCTTCCACCAAGCTAGATGTGATCGAAGACCAAGGGATCTTAGAGATCGATCAGGCCAATCACAAGCTCAATCAGGTCCTGATCCATATGAAAGACCTTCAAATTCGAGCCTACCACGCGCAACTCAACCTCAAAAAAGTCGAACTCAATTACCTCAAAAATCAAGTTCGACCCCATTTTTACCTCAACATGCTTTCCATGATTCACAGCATGCTGCAGACCAAGGACTATAAGGAAATCGAGGAGTTGACCAAGGTGACTTCCAACTACTTGCGTCACCTCTTTCAAGCTAACCAAGATTTCAATCGCTTAGTAGATGAAATCCAACATATCCGAAATTACCTAGAAATCCAAAAAATCCGCTATGGGGACAGCATCCACTTTGACCTGGACTGGGATCCTCATCTGAAAGATGCGGCTATTCCCCCTCTGCTTTTACAAACCTTTGTGGAAAATGCCATCAAACACGGCTTTTCTTTCCAAGATTCCTTCCACATTCAGCTTTCCATTCATGAAGAAGCAAACCAACATCTTGCCATTTCTCTTCAGGATAATGGTCCTGGTTTTAGCTCCGCTATCTTACAAGATCTAGAAGAGAAAAAATCCTTAGTCACTGAAGATGGCCACCACATTGGTTTGACCAATGCACGGGAGCGACTAGATCTCCTCTATCCAGATCACTACACGCTTCAATTTTCAAATGGATCCCAAGGAGGTGCCCGCATCCAACTGAGCCTTCCTTATGAACCCTACAAAGGAGACACACATGAATATCCTACTCGTTGACGATGATCGTTTTATCATTAAAGCCCTACAGGAAACCATCCATTGGGAAGCCTTGGGCATTGAGCAGGTATATACTGCCTCCAGTCTGAGCCAAGCCCAAGCCATCATTCAAAGTCACCCGATTGCCCTCATGATCAGTGATATCGAGATGCCACAAGGCAGTGGGCTAGATCTCCTAGCCTGGGTCCGGTCAGAAAAATATGACATTCAAACGATCTTCCTCACCAATTATGCTGATTTCAATTATGCTCAAAAAGCCATTGAACTCCAAAGTTTTGAATACTACCTCAAACCGATTGACCCCGACCGCTTAGAATTTATCATTCAAAAAGCCCTCAATAAGATCAAGCGCCACAAGAGTGCGACCCAATTAGCCCAGCAAGGGCAAAAAAAGAAGCTGAATTTTTGGCATGACTACTTGCGAAAACCGCGTCCATCTCAAGCAGAACTGCTCCTTCAAGAAGTAACAAAACGAGGCTATAGCCCCAAACCACATGAAGAATACCTCTTAGTCCTCATCACTCTCCACTTAGTTGAAGAAGACTTTCACCCCAGCGTCCCTTCTTGGCGCTTGCAGCTCCGCCATTGTATCAAGGATCTCTCCCTAGATTTCCCTGTCCACTACTGCGCCCTCAGTAAAATCGAAAACCAGACCGATCGCTACCTCTGCCTCTTCAAAAAGAATCAGACTACAGAGTGTGCAGACTTCCTAAAGGCTATCCAGCAGAAGATCCAGCAAGACTTAGACCGATCCTCTATCCTTCTCTATTCAGATGCCATTTCCCTTGATACGCTCTTGATGAAGGCTCTGCAACTCTGCCAATACAGTGAAGAACAAGTTTTTCATTGGAACAGTGTCCACTCCTACACTTCCTCAAATCCAGCACCTCAAAAGCCTGCTCATCGGACATCGCTCACTTTTGCAAATCAGCTAGAGACGGAACAGCTCCTCCAAATCATCCATAGCTTAGAGAATCATGATCGCATCCCGCTCTCAGCTCTGAGTGAACTCCAGCTAGACTGGACCCAGCAAATTGGGATTTATCTGGACAAGAACGGCATTCTCGCACACAAGTTATTTCAAAACAAACACCATCAATTTCTCTTCGAACGGCGTTTTCATGCCATCGAAGCTTTTGAAGCCTATATTGGGGATTACTGGAGCTCTGCTCGCCATTACGTGATTGATCTAGAACACCAATCCAATCTCATCCAGCGGATCACTGACTACATCGATCACCATTACAAGGAGGATATCAGTCGCACCAAGCTAGCCGAAATGGTATTTCTTAGTCCAGATCATTTAGCACGGATGTTTAAGCGCGACACCGGCGAAACCCTGATGAAATACATCACCGATAAACGGATGGCCGCCGCAAAAGAGATGCTATCACAAAGTGATACCCCAATTTACCAAGTTGCCCTCCAGGTGGGATATGACAACTACTCCTACTTTACAAAGGCTTTTAAACAGAAGGTCGGCCTCTCCCCAGGAGATTACCGCAAGCAATGCCAAGAAGCCTTTTTAAAACAAGAAAAAAACCTTTGAAAAAGGATTTCTTTTCAAAGGTTTTATTTTCTTTTCTTTCTGATTTCTTTTTCAATGGCACTAGCAATTTTCTCCACCATATAGGCTGTTTGGAGATTGCGCAAGATCAAGAGGGCCCAAAAACATGCAAAGAGCATTTGACCCGCCATAGTCGCTTCATTGAAAAAATAAGTCTCCATAGCAGTAAAGACTGCTATCACTGCAAATTGTTTTCTATTCATAAAATTATTTTACCATGATTCAGTAAAATTCATGTATTAATCGTCTTGCAGGGTGATTTTATCGGATAAAAAGTGAAACTCGTCAGGGATGACACTTTCCTCTTCTTCTACCACTTCCGCTTTCTGTCCACGCGCCTTAGCCGAAAACTCTGCCCGAATTTGGGTCCATTCTTCCATCGAAACCGCTAAAATCTCTGGCGAGAAGCCAGCAGCATTGCTGAGGATATTTCCAAACATGGTATTGAGGTTGTCCCGCTTCATGGTCTGTTCAGCATTAAAGGCCGATTCAAAGGCTAAAATAGCGTGATTTTCATTGGCAGCGACCGGCTGGGATCCGATTAAGAGAGCCTTATCCGCACCTGCCAAGCTCTCGATAATTTCCCCCCAAGCGTTCTGAAGACGGATCAAGTTGGTCCGTGCCAACTCTGGGTTTTCAACCGCCTCTTGTAAAATCGCGTTGACCTTGTTTCGATCTGCACGGTAGCCCTTGCTCGACTTGGTTGGACGAGTTACCGCTGGTTTTGAAGCAGGAAGACTGCTACCTGATTGCGCTAACTGTTGCTTGAGTTGAGCCACTTCCTTCTTCAAGTCTTCCAGCTGAGCTAGCACATTGGAAGGAACCTCCACAGCAGCTGACTTAGAAACTTGGCCTGTTCTTTCAGCCAATTTAATGGTCATCATTTCAGTATAGATACGCGGTTGCAGACTATTTTTGATATCCGCTAGACTGGTCGTCGCCTGGTCAATCAAGGAAAAAAGACGGGCTTGATCAGCTTCAAGATTCGCCGCAAACAAGTCACTAGCGTGAGTGTTTTCTCCACCTGTCTGGACAATCAAGAGATCTCTCAGGTATTGAAGTAAGTCCGTGACGAAACGGGCCATGTTCTTTCCATTATCAAAGATAATCGCCAGCTGATCCAGCGCCGCTGTCGCATCATGAGCCAGGATGGCAGCCACGTACTGATCGAGCGCAGCTAGACTGATAGAGCCTGTAATCTCTTCGGCGATTGCTGTCGTCAAGTCACTACCCGCAGTCAGACTCAGGGCTTGGTCCAAAATGGACAAGGCATCCCGCATCCCACCTTCAGCGCGCCGAGCAATGATATGGACAGCATCTGCTTCATAGGCAATGCCTTCTGTAGCTAGGATGCTTTCCAAATGGTGAACGATATCCGGCAGTTTGATGGATTTGAATTCAAAGCGTTGCACCCGTGACAGAATAGTAGCGGGAATCTTGTGTAACTCCGTTGTTGCGAGGATAAAGACCACGTTCTCTGTCGGCTCTTCCAGCGTCTTCAACAAGGCATTAAAGGCTCCTGTTGAGAGCATGTGGACCTCATCGATAATGTAGACCTTGTGCTTGGCTAGACTCGGAGCATAAGTGGATTTGTCGCGAATATCCCGAATCTCATCCACCCCATTGTTGGATGCCGCATCGATTTCAATGACATCTTCTAAGCTCCCATTGGTAATGGATTCACAGATATAGCAGTCGTTACAAGGCTCCCCATTGACTTGATTAGGACAGTTCATAGCCTTAGCAAAGATCTTGGCCACACTGGTTTTACCAGTACCACGAGGACCCGAAAAGAGATAGGCATGGCTTATCTTCTCCTGCTCAACGGCCTGTCTCAATGTCCGTGCCACTACTTGCTGGCCGACCAATTGGCCAAAGGTCTGGCTACGGTATTTCCGATATAAAGCTTGATACATTAGTTCTTAACTCCAAACATCTTAAAGTCCCAGTTTGTCTTATCGATCAAGAGAGCGACAAACTCTCCAAATACTCCTGATCCAGCTGATCATAGTCAGAGACACATTCTGAGTCCAGGTCTAATACCCCAAGGAGCTGACCGTCCTTGACCATAGGCACCACAATCTCACTCATAGCCCGACTATCACAGGAAATATAGTTGGCATGCTGGCGCACATCATCGACAATGATGGTTTCCTGCTTTTGAGCTGCTTCTCCACAGACACCCTTTCCAAGAGCGATATGGACACAAGAAACACCTCCCTGAAAAGGTCCCAAGATCAATTCCGTTTGGTCACACAAATAAAAACCTGCAAAGACCGAACGAGGCAGGGCTTGATTTAAAAGAGCACTGGCATTGGACAGATTAGCCAAGGCATTGGTTTCTCCTGTTAAGAGAGCGTCTAACTGAGCCAGCAAGAGCTGGTATTGTGATTCTTTTTCCGAATGTTTCATACCTTCCATTATACCAAATCTTTGCCCAAAAATTAAGCTTCAAACAGCGAAAGAAAAGAGAGTGGGACAGAAATCGGTGATTCGTTAGAATTCGATTTCGTCGTCCCACCTCCACACAGTTGAGTAGGGCTGTAAAAGCTGACGAAATCAGCGTAGTAGATCCCACTCAACCACTGCGTCCTGCTCGACAATCCAAAAATAATTGAGAGGCTAGGACTTATGTCCCAGCCTCTGGAATATAGATAAAGTTATCTTAAAAAAACTTTCCTTGGTGAGACGGACGTCACGAACTCAAAAGGTTCCATGACTAATTATTGAGCCTAAGGTCTCAATATTCGAGTGCTGAAACAAACGTGTTTCTGCACTTTTTTCACGGAAAGTTTCAATATATTCTTGATTCATTTTTAAAAATGAAAATCTCAGTTTTATTTCTTTTGCAGAATCATTTAACTCATTCTTCTAAAAAAATGATTTTTATCTATTCATGTCGCCTCGTCGATTGAAGTGAAAAGACCTCAAAATACTGAATGGCACGGTAGATTAAAAAGATAGTCAAGATGATGGACACCAGCCAGATGGTCTCTAATCCATAAAACTGGATCAAGTAGGTCGAAAAGATGGCACCCACAGACGAAACTCCCGATCAAGCAGGTCATAAAGATGGCTTCCCAGAGGAATTTCATCTCCTTTTCTCTGACAAAATTTCCATAAGCCACCATGGTTTTCTTGAGATTTCCGGTCATAAAAGAGTGGTTGTAGGCATAGCTACCTACTTCTCCAAATGAGGTCGCTACGATTCCTAAACTCAGGCCAAAAAAAGGCACGATGAAGACATTTTTTACCGATGCTGGTAAAAAAATCCCTGTCACCAAAGTTGTGAGGATATAGGGCACTAGGGTACTCAAGCGCCAGACTGAATTATCAATCAAGCGACGCAAGACCGTCATTAAAAAGATCCCCAGCATAAAGGCCAGCATCGTGGCTAACTTCACTTCTACATCTGAGATCTGCTGGCCGATCAAACCAACCGATAGAAAGACCACATTTCCCGTCTGGCCTGCCGCCAAGGTCCCACCCCGACAAATAAAGGTATAAGCATCTGAAAAACCAGCACACATGGTCAATAAACAAGCGAACGCCTTGGTCCGCGAATGAAACTCCCTTTTCATTTCCATTCTCCTTAGGAAAAAGAGGGAGTGGTACAGAACGTTACATAACGTTTTTCGTACCTCCCCCGCAACATTGATGGAGAACTCTTCTGAGTCTTTTAGCGAATGAAGAGTCTCATCAACTACTGAGACATTCCGTCACTCCTCATATCCGTAGACACTTGGTGACCAGTTGCCCTTCTTCTCTCTTTTTCTATTTTCCCTCACGCGCTTCGTTGAGGATTTTTTCAATCTTGGTTGTGATCAAATCAATCGCTACCGTGTTGGTCACTCCTTCAGGAATGATCACGTCCGCATAGCGCTTGGTTGGCTCAATGAACTGATGGTACATGGGTTTCACCACTCCAAGGTACTGCTCAATAACGCTATCGAGACTCCGTCCACGCTCCTCCATATCGCGCTTGATTCGGCGAATGATCCGAACATCATCATCCGTATCAACGAAAATCTTGATGTCCATCAAGTCTCGAAGGCGCTTGTCTTCAAGGACTAAGATTCCTTCCACGATAAAGACATCCTGAGGTTCCTGGCGATAGGTCTTACTACTGCGCGTATGCTCTGCATAGTCATAGGTTGGGATATCCACCGGACGACCTGCCAAGAGTTCATTGATCTGCGCAATCATCAAGTCCGTATCAAAGGCAAAAGGATGGTCATAGTTGGTCTTGATCCGCTCCTCAAAGGTTAAATGACTCTGGTCCTTGTAATAAGAATCATGCTCAATCATAGCAATCTTTTCATTCGGAAAATTAGCCAAAATGGCACGAGACACACTGGTCTTTCCACCACCAGAACCACCAGTAACACCAATAATAATAGGTCTATTTTGCATTTTCTACTCCATTACCTGTAGTCGCCTGAGAAACAATAGACATCTCAGACACATCTTATCCATTTTACCATATTTTTGCCTAGACATGAATAGTTTTTTAGTAAGAAGTTTGGAAACAAAAAGGACCTTGCGGTCCTTTGATTATTTTCACTTTTTCTAATTTTGCGGCAAATTCATTACCACCACGTAGGACGAGTATATTTTTTCCACCGTTGACAGGTACGAAACAATAATTTGAATTAGCTTGTATATAGACTTCCTTAGCGCTCTTCACTTGATAGCCTTGTGATTTCACCGCTTCCTGAATTACTTCAAATGTGTGTTCGATCTCTTCTTTAGAAGTCGTGTCTCCATCATACTTTTCTGAATCAGCTAGAGAATAGAATGCGTAAGCCTTGCTATCGTAATACTTATCACTAATAATTCCGTGATCTGAAATCTGAACAGTTGTATTATCTCCTTCTGTCACATTCTTCCACTTTCCAACCATGGCCTTTGGTGTTTCAACCTTGTGATAGACCAAATTTTCTTCAAAGTTTCCTTCGTATGATTTATAAGTTTTCAAGTCAAATAAATCATTTCTTAAAATAATATTGCTTCCGTCTTTTTGGAGCAAATTATAGCGTGTGTTCCCACCAGATTTAATAACAACTATTTCTGTCGTTTTCAGGTTAAATTTCTTATCGACATCCGCAAGTGAATGCAAGTCAGTCGCATTTAACAAAGAAAGTGCGGTATTAAATTCTTTTTTCGCTTCATTGCCCTTGAGAACCTTTTTGATGGTCTCGCCACCATTGACTCTTTTGTTTCTTTCCACTTAGTTCATAAGTGACCGGACTTGAATCCGTATTTCTCAACCAAACACCATCTAGACTTGGTCCACCTGAAAAGAAAAAGAACCAAGCAAAGGAAATCACTGCGACAAGTCCCGCAACTGCGGCCCCAATTTGGGGTTGTTTATTGAAAGAAAATGTCAATTTTTTCGGTCTTGGAACAGGTTGTAAGGTTTTCGCCGATGGCTGCGGTTGGACAAAAGCTTTCTGCTCTTGTGAAAGAGGTGCGCTAGATGCAACAGGTGCTTCCTGAGCAGGAGCCCCGCTTCAGTTGATGGAGCTGGTGCGTCAGTTGATGGAGTCTGGCGCTTCTTTTTCGCTCTACGACAAAACTCCCTCTTTTTCACGCGCTTCTTGAAATTCTTGCATACTTGGCTTTGCGACCATTGACCGCTTCAAAGTATTCAACCCAATCTTTTTGATTCATCATATCCCCCTTATTGATTCATCCTAAAAACTAACCATATTATACCACAAATCCATGCTTAATTAGTGGTTTTTCAGAAAAATATCTGAAAGAAAAAGTCCAAGTGATTTTTCCACTTGGACCTTTCTTCATTATTTCAAAACTTTTTTTGTGTTTTTCGCGTAGTTGGCTTCTACAGCTTCTTTTTCAGCCTTCCACCAGTCTTGGTGATCTGTGTACCACTTGATGGTGTCTTCCAAACCAGCTTCGAAGTTTGTGAATTGTGGTTCCCAACCTAATTCTTCACGCAATTTGGTTGAATCAATCGCGTAACGCAAATCGTGACCAGCACGGTCTGTTACACGGTCGTAAGCGTCTTTTGGTTGTCCCATTTTTTCAAGGATGAGCTCAAGCACTTCCTTGTTGTTCTTTTTCACCATCAGCACCAATCAAGTAAGTTTCACCGATACGTCCCTTAGTGAGGATAGCCCAAACACCAGTTGAGTGGTCGTTGGTGTGGATCCAGTCACGGACGTTCTTCCCTTCACCATAAAGTTTTGGCTTGATGCCAGACAAGATATTGGTGATTTGACGTGGGATGAATTTTTCGATGTGTTGGTATGGCCCGTAGTTGTTTGAACAGTTAGAAATCGTTGCTTTGACACCAAAGGAACGTACCCAAGCCTTCACGATCAAGTCTGAAGCAGCCTTGGTTGATGAATAAGGTGATGATGGGTTGTATTTGGTTTCAGCAGTGAATTTTTTTCACCAGGGACCTTCCCCATGTCCAGGAAGATCTTCGCGCAATGGAAGGTCTCCATACACTTCGTCTGTTGACACGTGGTGGAAACGAATGTCGTATTTACGAGCAGCTTCCAAGAGTGTGTAAGTTCCAACAAAGTTTGTGTAGATAAACGGAGATGGGTCTTTGAGGGAGTTGTCATTGTGGCTTTCAGCCGCATAGTGAACAATAGCATCAGCCTTAGCAGCCAATTTGTCAACTAATTCAGCATCAGCGATGTCTCCCACCACCAATTCGACACGATCTCCCAAGGATTTCTTCGATATTGGCACGGTTACCAGCGTAAGTGAGTTTGTCAAGGACAGTCACATGCACGTCTGGATGGTTGTTGTAGACATAGTGTACGAAGTTTGAACCGATGAAACCAGCTCCACCGGTTACGATGATATGTTTATATTCTGACATTTTTTCTCCAAATAGTTTTTGTTTTGATTGTTCCTTTAGCTAGTGAGGGACGCCAGCAACCCTTCGGTTTCATGGCTAAATCCGAAGCCTAAGTCTCCAGATTTTCCTACAAGATTCCCTGAGGGAATCTTGTTTTCACTAGGGCAGAAACTCTCTTATAACGCTCCTTGCAGTCGCGATATTGCTACGCAAAGTTCGTTTTACAAATCTTCTGCTTTTTAGGGTTTGACGTCTTTGAGCAATGGGTGGTTCTTGTCTGCTTCTGAGACTTCTGCTTCTTCTAGGTTTTCCCATTGGATGTCTAGGCTTGGGTCTGCATAGTTGACAAACGCATATTTTGGTTTGAGTTCCAGTGCCCAGTAATCATTGACTAAGTATGTATAGGCAACTTTGTCTGTCAAAACTTGGAACCCATTGGCAACACCACGAGGAACGAAGATGCCTTTTGAAGCATCGATCACGGTTTGGTAGGTGTTCCCAAAGCTATCGCCTTCACGAAGGTCTACCCAAGTTCCAAGAACCTTTCCTTCATCTGCTACAGAGATGTACTTGTCCCAAGGCTCTGCATGTAAGCCACGCAAAACATTTTTGCGAGAGAATGAAATATTGTTTTGCAACTTGCCTTCCGCAAAGAAGCTTTCAGGGAAGCCAAGAGGAAGCATTTTCTCTTTTTGGAAGTTTTCTTTAAACCAACCACGGTTATCTCCGCGCACAGGAATATCAAACTCCATCAAGCCTGGGATGGCTTCAATTTTGCGGGCTGCTAATTCTTTATCAAAAAATTGTTCCGTCATTATGCTTCTCCAATCAAACGGAGCAAATATTGTCCGTATTCGTTTTTCTTCAATGATTGCGCTAATTCATGAACTTGTTCCTTGGTGATATAACCCATGCGATAAGCAATTTCCTCAAGATTGGCTACTTGGACATTTTGCAAACGTTGAACAGTCTCGATATATTGAGAAGCTTGCAAGAGGCTTTCGTGAGTTCCTGTATCCAACCAGGCAAAACCACGGCCCATGAGCTCAACAGAAAGATCTCCACGCTCCAAATAGGCCTTGTTAACATCAGTGATTTCAAGCTCTCCACGAGGACTTGGTTTGATGTTTTTGGCAATCTCTACCACATCATTGTCATAGAAGTAAAGTCCTGTCACCGCAAAATTCGATTTTGGATGTTCTGGCTTTTCTTCGATAGAGATAGCATTCATATCCGCGTCAAACTCTACCACACCAAAGCGTTCTGGATCTTTGACTTGATAACCAAAGACAGTCGCTCCTTTTTCCTTTGCTTCTGCCCGTTGCAACATCTTGGTTAAGCCGTTTCCGTGGAAGATATTGTCCCCAAGGATGAGGGCAACGTGATCGTCCCCGATAAAGTCTTCCCCGATGATGAAGGCTTGCGCCAAACCATCTGGACTTGGTTGCTCTGCATAAGAGAGAGAAATTCCGAGCTCAGAACCATCTCCAAGAAGCTCTTCAAAACGAGGTAGGTCTTGAGGAGTCGAGATGATCAAGATATCTTTGATCCCAGCCAACATAAGGGTTGATAGCGGATAGTAGATCATTGGTTTGTCATAAATGGGCATCAATTGTTTAGAAGCCGCACGTGTCAATGGATACAAGCGAGTTCCTGAGCCCCCTGCTAAAATAATACCTTTCATAATGTTAGGCCTTTCTACGTAGTCATTACCCTTATTTTATCATGTTTATATAAAAAAGTCACCTTGCATTTATGTTCCAAGGTGATGACAGGATGTGAGCAATAGTCTCGTTAACGATCTTCATTATCGTGATTCAAATAGGGTACTTGGACTAGGACTCTTTGATATACTTTAATTCACTGATCACTGCTTCTCTTCTGAACCATCCGAATATCTTACCCTTACTCTTGATTTTGTCGTGCCTCTCCTAGAATCCATAAAGCTCTGAAATTCCTCATCTTCATTATGATAGACCCCTATCTTAATTTTATTCGCATCTTTATCATAAGCTAGTACATGTTCCTTGGAATTCCCATCAGAAAATGTGAGTTTTACATCTGCTCCCCATGCGTCTGAAGGAGTAGGGCTATAAGATGGGTTTTGAATCTCAATTTTCTCAATTCCCTCGTAAGAATGTTTCAAGGTCTTTACAAGGCTGACTTCATACTCTTTATTGCGTCTCTTCTCCTCCATTTTTTTGTTCATATGAAACAAAAAAATCCCAACTACTATAATGAGAGCCAAAGCGATGATCATCATCCTTTTGCTTTTCTTTTTAAATTTGATTTTGACCATAAGACGATACTCCTTACTAACGAAGATTCCTTTGAGCTGTATCTGACTATCTTTTTTCTCAAAGAAAATAACAGCAATCAAAAAGAGAGCTTGTCCTGACGCTCTCCTTTTCAGTTCCTTATCCCAAAGCGACGTCTAGGATCATCATAATGACAAAGCCAACCATGAGACCGAGGGTCGCAACATCTGTGTTGCCATTGGTCTGTGAGTCTGGGATCAACTCTTCCCAACCACCACGAAGATCATCGCACCTGCCGCAAAGGAGAGGGCGTAAGGCAAGATAGCCGTCATGGACAAAACCGCTACTGCTCCTAGAAGGGCTCCGATGGGCTCGACGATAGCAGACATAGATCCCCAATAAAAGGCATTGAGACGGGATTTTCCATCTGTCCGAATCGGAATCGAAAGGGCAGCCCCTTCTGGGATATTTTGCAAGCCAATCCCAATGGCCAAACCAACCGCCCCGATAAAGGCTTCTGGACTTGGATTGCTAGCCAGAGCTCCAAAGGCCACTCCGACCGCCAAGCCTTCTGGGAAATTGTGGATGGTAATGGCGAGAAAGAGTAGAGTCGTTTTAGACAACTTCTTTTCTCTCGGCGTATGGATGCTCTCAGCATCCTCAATCTCCTTACTCATATGAAGGTGAGGGAAGATGGCGTCAATCAAGCGAAGGAAAAAACCTCCAGCTAGAAAACCGATCGTCGCTGGCAACCAAGCCAGGTTCCCATAAGAGTTTTCCGCATACTAAATCGACGGTTGCAAGAGGGACCAAAACGAAGCCGCAATCATGACTCCTGCCGCAAAGCCCATCATGATATCCAGTAATTTGCGACTAATATGCTTAAAGAAAAAGATGATAGCTGACCCTACAATGGTACAGCCCCATGTAAACAATCCTGCGATAAAGGCCTGCAAGACCACGGATTGCGATTGAAACCAATTCATAACAACTCCCATTTTCTTGATGATTCACTTCTTCTATTCTACTATTCTTAGCCAAATTAAGGAAGATCTTTCGAAAAAAAGAGAGAGTGGGACAGAAATCGGTAATTCGTTAGAATTCGATTTCGTCGTCCCACCTCCGCACAGTTGAGTAGGGCTGTAAAAGCTGATGAAATCAGCGTAGTAGAGCCCACTCAACCACTGCGTCTTGCTCGACAATCCAAAGACAATTGAGAGGCTAGGACTTTTGTCCCAGCCTACTTCTTCACATATTGTTCAACTGGATAATCTGCTGGATCTAAGCGCAGGTTTCCTCCTGCCACTAGTTGGGCTAGATGCCAACCAATGAGGGGACCTGTTGTGAGGCCCGACGAACCCAGTCCACTAGCGACATAGAGGCCTGCTCGATCAGGAACAGCTCCCCAAAATGGTGAAAAATCACTGGTGTAGGCACGGGTTCCCACGCGCTCCCCGACGACTTCCGCTTGAGCTAGTTCTGGATAGTAAGACAGAGCTTCTGTTTCCATCTGATTCAGCAAAGCCTGATCCACTGTCAGGTCAAAGCCCATCTCATTTTCATGGGTGGCTCCCATACTGATCTTGCCCTGCTGAAATGGAATGATATCCAGCTCTCCTTCAGGCATGACCACAGGATAATCAGCAGTATCTAAGTCTAGCTGATAATCCCGCAGTTGCCCCTTTTGCGGACGGACATCAACTTGGTAGCCAAGCGACTCGAGCATTTGCCCCAACCAGGCTCCTGTTGCCAGGATGACTTGGTCATAGCATTCACCAGCAATCTGATAGCCATCACTTGAGACTGAGAGAGCAGCCTCTTCCTTGATCACTCGTGCTCCGCTTGCTTTAAGGAGAGTTTCCGTTAGAAGGGCTCCCTCCACATGAGCACCACCTGAGGCATAAAGGAGCTTCTCAAAGCCTTGTAGATCAGGAAATTGCTGGGCCACCTCTTCTTTGGTTAAGATTGCCAAGTCCCCAATCAAGGGAGATTCTTCCCGACGACTCAGCGCCAACTGATATAGTTCGTCTAATTTGTCCTCCTTTTTCTTGAGGAGATAGACACCAGTCTGCTGGTAAAAATCTGTTTTGATTCCGTCCTTGGCCAGGTCTACTACCAATTCTTGGTAAAAATCAGCTCCCAGACGAGCCAGGCGATACCAGGCCTTATTCCGTCGTTTGGAAAACCAAGGGCTAATTATGCCTGCCGCCGCCTTGGTCGCTTGGCCGACTCCATGATCATAGACGATCACATCCACCTGTGCTTCCTTGGATAGATAATAGGCTGCAGTAGATCCCACGATCCCTGCACCGATAATGGCAACTTTCATGATGCCCCCTTAGATATGGTAAAAAGGATTGGTGCTGGCTTGACTGCTAATCACTTCAATCTCCCACGCCTCTTCAGCCTTCCACTGATTGAGCTTTTCTACTAGTTTCGACACAAAGAGAACCTCGATATGGTGTCCTGGATCCAAGGCCAAGAGCCCATCGCTCAGCATGTCCTGAGCCGTGTGGTAGTATATATCTCCTGTGATATAGACCTCTGCTCCCTTGGCGAGAGCATCCTTGTAAAAGGACTGGCCACTTCCTCCACAGATAGCGACACGCTCAATAACCCGATCCAAATCCGCCTGATCATAACTGACTATGCGCAAAGCATCTAGCCCAAAATTTCTTTGACCTTTTCAGCCAACTGACCAAAGGTTTGGGCGGACACCTGACCGATGCGCCCGATTCCGAGTCCTTCTCCTGTCATACTGAGGGGCTCTGTATCTTGAATTTCCAAGAGCTGGCAAAACCAATCGTTGAGACCATCTGGGACAATGTCAATATTAGTATGGCTGACATAGACCGCGATATCATGCTTGATCAAGTCGATATAGATCTGATTTTGAGCCCGGTCAGCTACCAAATCTTTAAGCGGGCGGAAAATCGGCGCATGCTTGACGATGATCAAGTCCACCCCATGGGCGATAGCTTCCGCCACCGTCTGCTCGCGGATATCTAAGGCCACCATGACCTTATGGATGTCTTTTTGCAAAGTACCGACCTGTAAGCCACGAACATCTCCCTCCATGGATAGTTCCTGAGGACAGTAGGCTTCATAGCGTTTGATGACTTCACTTGCTAACATGTAGAACCTCCTTGATTTGTGCGATGCGCTCTTCTAGCGATGCTCTGGCAGATTGATTCTCAACTGGGACCTGCTCCAAGGCAAAACTTAATTTCTCTACTTCCTTGGACCACTTTTGGACAAAGGCTGGAGCTTGTTCCCGCATCAAATGGGGACCAAAGCGTAGTTCCTTGGCTGTCAACACTTGAGAACCGTGTTCCACTACAATGATCTCATAAAACTTCTCATTTTCTTCCAAGATCGCTTCATCAACAATGCGGAAATCATGGTCGACTAACCAAGCCCGCAGTTCATCTTCCCGATTATTGGGTTGTAGGACCAAGCTAGAGACACTGGCTAATTTTTCTAGACCTGCGGCTAGAATATCTGCAATCAAGCGTCCTCCCATACCAGCAATGGTGATACAGGAAATGCCATCTGTTGGTTCAAGGCAGTCAAACCATTGGCCAATCGGACTTCAATTTTGTCTTCTAAGCCATTATCCGTGACATTTTGTAGGGCAGACTGATAAGGTCCTTCTACTACTTCCCCTGCAATGGCAGCCTCAATCTTGCCTTCTTGTAAGAGGGCGATTGGGAGATAAGCATGGTCACTCCCCACATCCAACAGACGCGCACCAGCTGGGACGAAGCTAGCCACCAAGTCCAAGCGATTTGATAATTTTGTAAATTCCATGTGCTACTTTCTAAACTTTTATTCCACCCTTTAGTATACCATGTTTGCACCATTAAAAAAAGGCGCAACGGCGCCTTGTCTATTATGGAAAGGTATTACTTTAGACTTTCCTTAGGTGAGTCCGGACGTCAGCGAACTTCTTCAAAGTTCCATGACTAAGTTTTGAGTCTAATGTCTCAAAACTTCCGGGCACATGAAACTTATACGTTTCATGTGCTATGCTCACGGCGGAAACTCTCGCTATCATCCTCAACAAGCCGATATTAGACTTTAGTCAATTTCCTTATAGTCTACTTCCAAGCCACGTTTTACAGCTGGGCGATTGGCGATTTTCTCTGTCCAAGCCTGCAAATGCTTATATTCCTTCACATTTAGGAAAATTCCTGCACGGTCCCAGACCTTGTCTTGGGCTAGACGGCCATACCAAGACCAGATGGCAATATCTGCAATGGTATAGTCATCCCCTGCGATATAAGGTTTAGTAGCTAGTTCCTTGTCCAGTAGGTCCAATTGACGTTTGGCTTCCATAGCAAAGCGATTGATGGCATACTCGATTTTCTCCGGCGCATAGTGGAAGAAATGACCAAAGCCTCCCCCCTAGGAAAGGTGCAGCACCTGTCTGCCAGAAGAGCCAGTTGAGCACTTCTGTCCGTTTAGCCGGATCAGTCGGGATTAATTGGCCAAATTTCTCGGCCAGATACAGGAGGATATTAGCTGATTCAAAGACACGAATGGCTTGATCGCCTGATTGATCCAACATAGCTGGAATTTTCGAGTTAGGATTGATGGCTACAAAGTCACTACCAAACTGATCTCCCTCGCCAATCTTGATTCGATAAGCGTCATAGCCTGCATCCACTCCCAGCTCTTTCAATTCCTCCAGCATAATGGTCACCTTTATCCCATTAGGTGTTGGAAGGGTATAGAGTTGGAAAGGCTGGTCGCCTTTTGGAAGGGTTTGTTCAAAGCGGGCACCTGCTGTTGGTTGGTTCAAGCCGCCCCAGGCTCCTCCCATCTGGCTTGGTGCTTCCCATACTTCTGGTAATTGATAATCTGACATCTCTTTTCTCCTTTGTCTATATTACTACTAGCATATCAAATCTCAGACTCCCTTTCAAAGATCTGCTACACGAACGCTACTTGACTTTTTTTGTCAAAATGATAGTATAGAAAAAATACAAATTTAAGGAGAAAAAACATGTCCACGATCGACTTTCATAGTTTGGCAAAGACAGAACTTCACTGTCACTTAGACGGTTCCTTGTCTCTTTCGACCATTCGCCAGTTGGCAGCTATGGCCAATATTGACCTCCCTGCTAGCGATGAAGAGCTCAAACACCATGTCACTGCGCCTGCCCACTGTGAGAATCTTTTGGACTATTTAGAGGCCTTTGACTACATTCGGCCCCTTCTTCAAACCAAGGAGGCCTTGACCCTCGCTGCTTACGATGTGGCCAAGCAAGCTGCTCTCGAAAACGTCGTCTATATCGAAGTCCGCTTTGCGCCAGAATTGTCCATGGACCAAGGGCTCACCGTCCCAGAAACCATCGATGCTGTCTGCGATGGTCTACGCCAAGCCCAGGAGGAATTTGGCATTGTTGCAAAAGCCTTAGTCTGTGGCATGCGCCAGTCAGATCAAGAGGTCACCTCTCGCATTCTTGCAGAAGCCAACCAAGTTAGTGATCAGGATTTTGTTGGTTTTGACTTTGCCGGAGATGAGCACAACTACTCTCCAGAAGATATTCGACCTCTAATTGAGCAAGTCAAGAGTTACCATCGGCCCATGACGCTTCATGCAGGTGAGTGTCATTGCCCACACTTTGTTGCCCAATCGATTGCATTTGGCATCAAACGCAATGGCCACGTGACGGCTCTATCTCATGAACCAGCCTTACTCCAATCCTTTATTGAAAATGGGGTTACCGGTGAACTCTGCTTGACCAGCAACCTACAAACAAAAGCAGCACTGACTATAGAAGATTTTCCTTATTTGAAGATGAAGGCAGCCGGAGCTCGGATCAGTATCAATACCGATAACCGGACTGTATCTGATACCGACCTCACCAAGGAATACGCTCTCTACCATCAGCATTTCCAAACCAAGGAAACAGACTTTTACCAACACAATGTCGATGCCATCCAGGCTTCCTTTGCTAGTGAGGAGGAAAAACAAGAACTCCTTAGCAAACTAGAAAAAGCCTATGCAGACTATCTATAAACGAAAAATGCTAGCAATATATGACTGCTAGCTTTTTGTATGGTTAAAGAAATAATTTTTTTCAATTAAGAACCTATTTGTTTCAGTAAAAATAATGTCTTATTTTTAAAACTATTCAAGTATAAACTAAAAACTTTCCGCCGTGAGAAAAGTGCCTGAAACACTATTGTTTCAGGCACTCGGGAGTTTTGAGACCTTAGGCTCAAAACTAAGTCATGGAGCTTCTTCGAAGTTCGCTGACGTCCGTACTCACCTAAGGAAAGTTTCTAGGAAGACTTTACCTTCCTTCTGCAGCTAGCACTCAAATAAGTGCTAGTTTTTTTAATCCTTCCACAAATCCATGGCCTTCAAGAAATCGTCTGAAACCGTCACATTGCGTGGGTTGGCTTGCTCGCGTTCTTGTAGTTTCACCTCTACTTGGGCTAGACTGTTGATGCCTTCACTGCGCCAGTTGCGTAAAATAGCCTGTATATATTTCCAGTGAGGCTTGCCGTTAAAAACAGCTTCTCGTAATGCTGCCTTGATCACATCTGGATCTGTCTGATCTTCTCGCACAGTTTTGGTCAGGTCTTCAATCTCAAAAGGCGTCAAGAGTCGTCCCAGTTCTTGTTGGAAGGTTTCCACCAGGTCCTTGATGACATTTCCCTTCGCAGGCGCGCTTTGTGCCTTCCCTTGTGTCTGAGCTTCTAAAATCTCATCCAAGCGCTCCAGGGCAATGGTCGCATCAAAGATGGCTTCAATCTCGCCATTGAGCTCAATGGTCCGATATTGAAGAAGTCCCTTGGTGGTCAAATTGGACATAATCCGATTGACCTCTGTCACCGTTTTTCCTAGATGACTAGCAATCTGATTAGGGAGTCAAAGGCCTCTTGGCCAGTCGTATTTTGAAGGAAGAAAAACTGCCAAACCAAGTAGTCATCTGCTTGGTCAAACAATTCATGATAATGAAAAAGCAAGGCACTTGGAAGAACCAAGTTGCCATACTTAAATGCTTGTGAATATGTCATAATTCCCCTTTATAGGTAACCATAAAATGAAATATCTTTTTCCAATTCTTCCAAGCGGTAAGGTGTTTCTTGATAAACCGCATAGTTGATCCAATTACTAAAGAAGGTCGTCGCAGCTAGATTCCAACGAATGCGAGGCTCTGTACTAGCATCATCCCCATCAAAGTAATTCTTAGGAACATCCGGATCCAAACCTGCCTTGACATCTCGGTGGTATTCTTTTGCCAGCGTATCGCGATCATACTCCAGATGGCCAAAGCTATACACCTCACGCATGTCTGGACTGGCAATGATGGAAAGCCCAACTTCATTTCCTTGAGCGATCACTTGAAGGTTGCTCTTTTCAAGGACTTCCTTCAAAGGAATATCTGTATAGCGAGAATGAGGAGCAAGGAAGCGATCGTCAAAGCCTCTCATGAGCAGACTATCGGGACGCACCACTGCTTGATCATAGATGCCCGATAGCTTGTCACAGAGCTCTACTTTTTGAATCCCGTAACGGTGGTACAGTCCAGCCTGAGCTCCCCAACAAAGGTGCAAGGTGGAAAAAACATGACGCTTGGCCCATTCAAAGACTTGAGTCAACTCATCCCAGTAGTCCACTTCTTCAAAGTCCATCTTTTCGACAGGCGCGCCTGTCACAATCAAACCATCATAGTAATTATCCTTGATATCCTCAAAGGTCTTGTAGAAGCTCTCCAAATGCTCTGCCGCTGTATTCTTGGACTCATGGCTCGCCATATAGAGGAACTCCACATTGATCTGCAAGGGCGTGTTGGCAAGGAGGCGTAAGAGCTGGGTTTCTGTTGCAACCTTGGTCGGCATCAGATTAAGAATAAGAACATTCATGGGCCGAATATCCTGATGAGTCGCCCGAACATCATCCATGACAAATATTTTCTGAACGAAGGATATCGACTGCTGGTAATTTTTTATCTAGAGTAATTGGCATAAAAAGCTCCCATCTTACAAGTTCTTAACTAACATTATATGATAGGAGCTTATAGTTTTCAATTATGGTTTTTCTGTAGCCAGTTATAGTATTAGACTATATTAGTAATGCATCAAGACTTTGTAGTCGTAATCGCCGATCGCTTCGCGACCTTTCAATTCATCCAACTCGATCAAGAAGGCACAACCTGCAACGACCCCACCGAGTTTTTCGATCATTTCGATGGTTGCTTTAACTGTACCACCTGTCGCCAAGAGGTCATCAACGATGAGGACACGTTGGCCAGGTTTAATGGCATCCGCATGCATGCAGAGGGTATCGACACCGTATTCTTTTTCGTAGTCAGCAGAGATGACTTCGCGTGGCAACTTACCAGGCTTCCGAACAGGTGCAAATCCAATTCCCAATTCAAAAGCGACTGGACATCCAACGATGAACCCACGAGCTTCAGGACCGACGATCATATCAATCTTCTTATCGGTTGCGTATTGAACGATTTCACGAATCGCATAACTATAAGCATTGCCATCTGCCATCAAAGGGCTGATATCACGGAAGGTAATTCCTTCTTGTGGATAGTTTTCAATGCTTGCAATGTAATCTTTTAAATTCATGGTTAACTTTCTTTCATAAAAAAATTTTACATTCCATTATACCATGAATTCTACTAACTTGCATCATTTTTGCCAAATCATTTTCCCAAACACCTGTAGCAAAAGCAAAAATCCCACATCCGAAAAATGATGTGGGATTAGATTCCCAAAAAAACTTACTACTCTTCTATCAATTTGTTGTACTCGATTTTCATATCTCCCAAGTTTTTTTCAGGGAATAACAGGGAACTTCCGTTTTTTTAAACCAAGTGCCAAGGATGTATTGCTCGGCGACTTTCTTACTTTGGTTTTTCAACCAAGTGCGGTCTTTACCGTAGGTAGAAAGTTTCTGTAGAAAATCACTACCTTCAACTGTTTGATCATCCGCATAAAGATATGCTTCTTCTTGTATCAATGCTCTTTTTTTAGAATTGTATTTGAACATCAGACGAACCGATACATTTTCTTTTAACTGATATTTATACCTATAAACCCATTCGGAACTGTCTCGAAACATCATGACGGATAGATCTTCTTGTCCCCCCAACGATTTCATCTGAATAAGGATAAGTTTAAAATCCTTCATCTTCCTTCCAGATGCGATCACTACCGATTGACTCTGTAAAGGGCTTAAACATCACATAGCGAATCAGCCCACCATTTTCAGAGTAGTTAATTTCTTCCATGGGATTTTTGAGACTTAAATAGATTCCCAACCAATAAAGAGCAAAAAGTAGGATGGGGGTGAGCCAGAGAAACTGTTTTAGGTGTTTTTTCATAAGGCCTGTCCTGTTAGATAGTCATAGATTTCACGAACCGTTCCAAGGGCCATCAATTCCTGCTCTTTCACTGTTTGTTTGAGTTTTTGGTAAATGCTACTTTCTGCGATTTCCCGTTTTTCTGCTTCTTTATTGACCTTCATGATGCCATTTTCAATGGTCACAAAGCCCAGCTCTTGGAAGATCTGGATCATTTTAACCAAGAGGATCTGCTGGATCTTGAGATAGGCTGCTAGGTCTTTCAGTTTGTAGCGGACATCGAACTCTGGGTATTGGTAGATGGTCTTATAGAGCTTGGCATACTGGTCCCTGCTCCCGTACCCTGTCAGATAGTAGGCTTTGGGGATCTCATTTTTGAAATAAACGGCCTGGAAATCATGCTTTTGAAAAATTTGCCGTAAGGACTCTATATCCTCAGGGATATTTCCAACTACAACAGCGGAAGCATCCGCTAGATCTGGCAGTTCTTGGGTAAAGTCAAGAATAGGAACACCTGCGGGGAGACTAGCATTTTTGGAGCGGATATTAAAGAGTTGCATACCATCCACACGCGCATCAACCAGCATGAGCTGAAGGGTTGTTTGGCCATTCCATTGGTTGACTGACAACTGCACAGCTAGCTCTAGGTCTTGCGCCTGTGCAAACTCTGCCTCTAAGCTTCCTAAGCCAAAGGCAACCACCTCGAAGGTCGCATCTTCTTGAGAAATTTTGAGTTTCAAATGGGTATTGCCGGCTCCCATCGAGCGCGCCCCTTCTACCTTGAAATTACGGACCAGAAAGACTGGCTTTTTATTGTCCATGCCAAAAGGGCTCAAGCGATCAAAGTTTTTCAAGGTCTCAAGCGTTAGTTCTGTTAGGTGTAGTTCCTCGTCAATGGCTAAGCTAGACTTGCTGCTGAGATCTATCTCTTGCTCTCTAATGTAATCCGTAAGGGCCTGAGACAGAGCAGGAAGTTGGTCCACCTCGAGCGTCATCCCTGCTGCACCGGCATGTCCTCCAAAGGCGACAAAGAGCGACCGGTGGGGATCGAGGGCATCAAAGATATTGACCGACTCAGGACTGCGAGCACTTCCTTTAGCCCGTCCATCTTCGATACTTAAAACAACAACCGGCTGATGAAGCTCTTCTAATAGACGGCCGGCGACAATGCCAAGCACTCCCGGATTCCAGCCTTCTTTGGCCAAGACCTGGGCGGACAAGCTCGGATCTACCATGGTTTTGGCTTCATCATAGATGCTTTGGACAATTTCTTTACGTTCTTCATTCTTCTGATGAATCATAAGGGCAATCTCGTGTGCCTCTTCATCGTCAAAACCAGTCAGTAGTTCAATAGCTGGATTAGGGTCATCGAGGCGGCCAAGGGCATTGAGACGAGGAGCAATCTGAAAGCCAATTGTTTCTTCATTAACATCTTCCGGACGAATCCCTGCGATCTCCAAAAGCTCCTGCAAGCCCATCCTCTGGGTATGTTGGAGAACACCCAGACCGTATTTGACCAGGATCCGATTCTCATCTGTCAGGCTTACCATATCTGCAATGGTTCCAATCGCGACTAAATCTAAGAGATCAACCGGCACTTCTTCTAAGAGGGCACAGGCCAACTTAAAAGCCACGCCACAACCTGCCAGATAATGGAAGGGATAATCCGCATCTGGATGCTCGGGATGAATGATCGCATAAGCATCCGGCAAGACTTCCGGCATAGAGTGGTGGTCCGTCACGATAACATCAACTCCCATCGCTTGAGCCATGGCAATGGCTTGATCGCCCGCCACACCATTGTCCACCGTAACAATCAGGGAAATGCCTTGCTGCTCGATAAAGTATTTGTAGACACTCTCGTTGGGACCATAGCCGTCTGTGAAGCGGTTGGGTAGGTAGACTTGCACCTCTGCTCCCATCTGCTCCAAGGTTTCCTTCATAATGGAGGCCGAGGTCATCCCATCCGCGTCATAGTCACCATAGATGAGGATCTGCTCGTAGTCTTCGATGGCCCGTCGGATGCGCTCCACCGCTTTCTCCATATCATGGAGCAAATAAGGGTCGTGAAGCTTCTCCAGCTTGGGCTCTAAAAAGTCTTCTAAATCCTCTTTGGTCTGAATGCCACGCTCATACAGCAAGGTTGCTACGGATGATTCTAGGCCTGCTTTTTTAGCAATGGCTAAAAAGGCCTCATCTGCACTTGGCGAAGCTAACTGCCAATCGTATTTTGAAGTGATCATCTAGCTTTTGGTCTCCTCTTTTTCTTATCTGATTATTATATCATGAAAGCCGAAAATGACGGGAAATAAAGGGTCAGGCAATAGTTGGAATATTTGAAAAAACAAATTATTTAAAAATAGTTGCTATCGTATTACTTAGCTCTATCCCTATTACCCCTTTTGTCAGTCAAAAAGATAAGAGGCTGGGACAAAAGTCCTAGCCTCTCAATTGTTTTTGGATTGTCGAGCAAGACGCAGTGGTTGAGTGGGCTCTACTACGCTGATTTCATCAGCTTTTACAGCCCTACTCAACTGTGCGGAGGTGGGACGACGAAATCGAATTCTAACGAATTACCGATTTCTATCCCACTCTCTTATTTCATATAAATCATCCCTGTACAGGCTTGCTCTGAAAGTTCGACAAAGCCCAGAGACTGGTAAAAGGCTAGATTCTTCTCGCTCCGTTCAGTGGCAAGAAGCCGTTGATAGACATTTGGGAAGGTCGCTAAAGCCTCTGTTAAGAGTTTCCTTCCGATGCCTTGGCGCTGGTGATCTGGTCGCACCAGGAGGTCCTGCACCAACAGTACAGAGTGGCCATCTCCTACCAAACGAATGTAGGCGACAAGCTCGTCCTCATCATAGACGGCCAACTGCCAGAGACTGGCTTTGACAGCTTGTTCCAACATAGCTGGGTTGTTGGTATAATTGGTCCAACCCACCGAGCCGTAGAGTGCGAGTAGGTCTGTCATCGCTGGAATTTCTTTTTTATAATCTAACATCTTAACTCCTTTTTAACCTATAGTGCTGGAAGAAGGCGATATCCCGGTAAGGGGACTCTTGGCAAACGGCCAGCTCCATCTTGAGCATAGACTCTCGCCAGCCTTCTTGGCCCTTGAAGCGATTGTCCTGCAAGGCATAAAAGACTCGGATCCCTTGGTAGTCCTGAACTTCGAGGGCTAGATCGTCGACTGCTCTATCTAGATCATAGGCCTGTGCCAAGCCCATGGAGTGGGTTTCCAGGTCTTGACCGGCTAAGAGATCAAGTGCCTTCTGAGTATCATTTTCAAAGACGACGGTCTGCAGGACGCGGCCAACCTCATTGTGCTTGACGATAGAGAGCAGGCCTCCTGGTTTCAAGAGACGGGTGAATGCCTTGAGAACCACCTTGCGATCCTCTACATACTCCAAGACATTGTGACAGAGGATGACATCAAAACTAGCATCTTCAAAGCTCTCTATCTGGTCCAGACTTCCGACAAGTTGCTGGTAAGGATGATCCTGGACCCGCAAGGCTACCATTTCCTCATTAGGCTCCACAGCTAGGACCTCATTGTCTTGTGCCAGGTGGTTGGCTACAAGGCCAAAACCACTGCCAAAATCAAGCACTCGCTTCCCCTTGATGTCCTGTAATTGTTCGAAAAGGATATCATAATAGATCTGTCCCCAGGGTTGCCGGAGGTTCTCTAAATAAGCTTGAATATTGGCTGCCATCTATCTCCTCCTATTTGAAATTGAACATCTTACTGGCTAGCTTGTCCGAGATACGTGGGAAAAGGGTATAGAGCTTGTGGGTCAGGTTCAAAAGCCAAGGAAGATTGAGCTCGCGTTTTGCTTTTCCAAAGTTCTTCACGATCTTCTTGGCTACAAAGTCAGGTTCCAAAATATAGCGATCCACAGCTTTGACATAGCTTCCGTCTGGGTCTGCCTGATCAAAGAAAGTGGTCCGAATGGGGCCTGGATTGACCGTCGTCACATGGACACCAAAGGGCATGAGTTCTAGCCGCAGGGCATTGGAGAAGCCAATGGCTGCAAACTTAGTCGCTGAATAAAGGCTGGATTTGGCTGTTGCAACGAGCCCCGCCATGCTGACGATGTTGACAATGTGCCCCTTACCCGCTTCCTTCATGTGCGCACCCATCAAGCGTGAAAACTGCATGAGGGCAAAGGTATTGACCTCAAACATCTCCTGCACCTGCTGGTCAGAAATACGATCAAAGGCCTCAAATATGCCATAGCCTGCATTATTGACCAAGATATCGATCTGTCCATAGCGCTGATAGAGCTCTTCTACCAAATATTGGACGGCTGAGGAATCCGTGATATCGATCCCGATGCATTCAGCTTGAAGATGACTGGCATAGAGCTTTTCCAGTTTTTCTTGATTTCTGCCTAGGAGAATCAGCCGGTCTTCAGGGAGGAGCTTGACCATTTCTTGGGCCAAACCTCCACTTGCTCCTGTTATGAGAATGGTTCGCATCTTAGATCTCCACTTCTTCCAAATCTTTGACCACATAGACATTTTCAAAAATGCTAGATGCATCCTTGCGCAATTGGCTGATGTCTTTTGATAAGAAGCGAGCACTGATGTGGTTGAGAAGAAGGCGCTTCGCTCCAGCTTCACGCGCTACTTCTGCCGCCTGCATATTGGTCGAGTGGCCGTGTTTCTTAGCAATCTTCTCATCGCCCTTGCCATAGGTGGACTCATGGACCAAGACATCCGCATTGACTCCAAGGCGGACGCTGGCATCCGTCTTTCTGGTATCTCCAAGGATCGTGATAATCTTACCAGGCCGAGGGGCTGAAATATAATCCGCTGCAATGATCTTAGTGCCATCTTCCAGGGTGACATCTTGTCCATTTTTGACCTGACCAAAGAGTGGACCAAAAGGAACCCCTGCTGCCTTGAGTTTGTCTGCATCGAGCGTCCCTTCAAGGTCCTTCTGCATGATCCGGTAACCCACACAGAAAATGGTGTGGTCCAAAGCTTCCGCATAAACTGTGAATTTATCAGTTTCTAAAATCTTGCCCAGAGAATGTTCATCGAATTCATGAAAATGGATGCGGTAAGGCAGGCGAGAGCCTGATACGCGAAGACTAGTCATCACAAAGGATTTGATCCCTACTGGTCCATAGATATCCAGATCCGTCTGCTCTTCATTGGCCTGGAAGGCCCGGCTAGAGAGGAAACCTGGCAAACCAAAAATATGGTCTCCGTGTAAGTGAGTGATAAAGATCTTGCTAACCTTTCGTGGACGAATGGTCGTTTCTAAAATTTGATTCTGTGTCGCTTCACCACAATCAAAGAGCCAGACTTCATTGATCTCATCTAGCAATTTGAGCGCCAAGCTCGATACATTTCGGGCTTTTGAGGGTTGCCCAGCTCCCGTTCCTAAAAATTGAATGTCCATTGTCTACTTTCTATCTATATAAATCATGGCCGTCCGGTTCTCTGAACGGAAAGAAAGGTTGCCTGGGTAGGCTTGCGCTAGCTCAAGGAGCTCCTCTTGGTTATATCCTGACAGTTTCAAGCGTCCATCTTCCAAGCTCATCAAGTCAGTCAGGGCGGAGAGGGCTTCTGTTTTAGTGACCACTTCTGGGCCGGCCTCTTGCAGACAGATCTTGCCATCTTTTTCAAAGACCAAACAATGAGGAAAGATCTCTGCAATTTCGAATAAAATCGAAGAGGTGATATCCTCTGCTGGATGTTCAGCAAAGACACAGGCTAGCTCTTCATTTACGTAAGCCAAGCCATAAGACTTACCTGATAAGTTGAGGCGGATAAAGGGATTTCGTTCATCAAAGGTTTGCTGAACTGTGAATAAGTCAAATGCCCGACTCAAGTCCAAGAAATAATCCATGGCCTCCTTGGGGCTCTTCTTTTGATAGAGCTCAGCAAAATAGGCGTTGATCACACTTGGCGGAGGCGTAATCACACGGAGACGCAATTCCTCAGGGATCGTGCTTAAAAGATTGGTCAGATAGACCCGATCGAGGCTGGTATAGCCTCCATATTTTATTGCTAAATCAACGTAATCCGTCATAAAATTCTTCCAACTTCCACTTATTTTTCTCTGCGATATAGCCTTGAATGACCTCGACATCCTCTTCAAATTCACGTTTGTCAATGATCGCGACCGTCTCTAGATCATGTGTCCGATAAGATTTTGAAAAAGGAATGCGAATGGTGAAGGGAACAAAGAGTTCTCTCAGTTTTTCTAGAAGCAAAGCCTGAAGGTCCTCTCGAGCTGTCTCAGAGCGTGCTGAAATCAAGCTAAAAGGTGTCTGGGTTGGTGTAAAGTCTGCTACCTTATCTGCTTTGTTGTAAGCGTCAAGCGAGGGATCTCCAGCATATCCAGGTCCTTCATGATCGAAAGTACCGTCTTTTCATGCTCTTCATGATTGGGATCAGACGCATCGATGACATGGACCAGGAGGTCCACATTCTTACTTTCTTCCAAGGTCGACTTAAAGCTCGATACCAGCTCTGTTGGTAGATCTTGGATAAAGCCAACCGTATCGGTCAGCGTCACTTGCAGATTGCCTGTTAGATGGATGCTCTTGGTTGTGGCATCCAAGGTCGCAAAGAGTTCGTCTGCTTCATACTGGCTCTTACTGGTCAACTGATTCATAATGGTCGACTTTCCTGCATTGGTATAGCCGATCAAACCAATCTTGAAGACAGGTGATTCCAAGCGCTTTTCACGAAGGGTTTCCCTGTTCTTTTCAACTGCTTTGAGCTGGCGCTCGATATCGGTAATTTGGTTGCGAACGCTCCGGCGGTTCAACTCCAGCTGACTTTCCCCTGGACCACGTGAACCAATTCCCCCAGCCTGACGGCTAAGCATGATCCCTTGACCGACAAGGCGTGGCAAAAGGTATTTGAGCTGGGCCAAGTGCACCTGCAACTTCCCTTCATGACTCCTAGCCCGCATGGCAAAGATATCTAAAATCAACTGCATCCGGTCAATGACCTTGACCCCAAGGATTTCTTCTAAGTTGACATTTTGACGGGGGGTCAGGCGGTTATTGACCACTACGGTCGTAATCTCATCTGCTTCGACCATTTGAGCGATTTCTTCTAGTTTTCCTGAGCCGACAAAGGTCTTGGTATCGTATTTCTCCCGCTTTTGTGTATAGGAACCCCGGACATCTCCACCAGCTGTTTTAGCCAGGCTCGCCAACTCCTCCATAGACATATCAAAATTGTCCATGCCTTGAAGTTCCACACCGACCAAAAGGATGCGTTCTTGTTTTTTTTCTGTTTCAATCATGCTGTAAAAACTCCTTTACATCTGCAAGAACCTGCTCCTTGAAGTGAGGTGCAGAAATGGCGTAAAAGGTCACTTCCATTCGATTTCGAAACCAAGTCAACTGCCGTTTGGCAAACCGCCGCGTATTGCGCTTGAGGATCTCACTGGCTTCCTCAAGGCTCTGCTCTCCCTTAAAGTAAGGAAAGAGTTCCTTGTACCCAATGCCTTTAGCTGCCTGAACCTCCGGATGGTCATCATAGAGCCAACGGGCTTCATCCAGCAAGCCTTCCTCTAGCATGCGATCTACTCGGCGATTGATGCGCTCATAGATCAAGGACCGTTCATCATCTAGACAGATGAGATAGGGTTCATAATCGGTCTCTTCGTTTGCAAGGTCCTGCCCAAAATGCGCAATTTCAAGAGCCCGCATGGCCCGACGGCGATTGAGCTGAGGAATCACAAGTCCTTGCTCCGCCACTCTTTGGTACAAGTCTTCGTCCGACAACAAGTCCAATTGAGCGCGATAGGCCAGAATCTCTTCATGAGGAACTTCACCACCTAAATGATAACCTTCGAGCAAACTTTGGATGTAAAGACCCGTCCCACCTGCAATGATAGGAAGCTTTCCTCGAGCTGTGATATCTTCAATGGCAGTCTTGGCTTCTCTTACAAAATCAAAGCCGAGTAAGACTCGGTCACCTCCCGCACATCGATCAAATGATGGGGAGCTGCAGCTTGCTCTTCTGGTGTCGCCTTGGCTGTTCCAATATCTAGCTTGCGATAGACTTGCTGGCTATCGCCACTGATAATTTCACCATTGAGGGCTTGCGCCAAATCGATCGCAAGAGCTGTCTTTCCAACAGCAGTCGGTCCCACAATCACAATTATCTTGGTTTTCATCGTTTTTCCTTGCAAAATTCACGTTTTTTCGTTACCATATATTATAACATAAATATTTAAAGTTCAGAAAAGGAGAAATTCTCATGGCTAAAGGATTTGGTAAAGGTTTTGTTACTGGTGTTGCTGGTACAGTTGCTGCTGTCGCAGGTGCAGTTTACACATTCAAGAAAAAAGTAATCGAACCAGAAGAACAAAAAGCAGCTTTCATCGAAGAAAACCGCAAAAAAGCAGCACGTCGCCGTGTCTCACACTAATCATTCAAAAAGCTCCGGGAAACCGGAGCTTTTTTTGCTGAAGAAAAAGTCCATTTTGGAAAATTTTCTTTTACTGGTAGGGTTTGTCACGATATGCTAACACAAGTAATGCTAAAAGAATTAGAATGATATATATTATGCTTATTCAAACATATACTGAAACTTTCCGCCGTGAGAAAAGTGCTAGAAACACTATGGTTTCTAGCACTCGGTAGTTTTGAAACTTTAGGTTCAAAACTAAGTCATGGAACTTCTTCGAAGTTCGCTGACGTCCGTACTCACCTAAGGAAAGTTTCTATGATGACTTTTGTCTTCAATCTAAAAGCCTCGGGAAACCTGAGCTTTTTAGATTGAAATTTCACCGTTCTTTGATCATCTTCGTTGCGATCTCTAAGAGTTCGACTCCCATCTGAAAAGTGCTCATCTAACAAATCATAGACAGCATCTTCAGAAAAAGACGCCACAAGCAACATCGTCTGGAAAGTCAGCTTGATTGGATAGGTCCAAGTCATCAAAATAGGCCTGACTGCTATAATAATCACGTAGTTGGATATAGCTCTCTTGATGCACTTTCAACTGCTCCATTGCCTGTTTGGTTTCTTCCAAAGTTTTGGCATAGTCATTCAAATAGCCTTCCATCCTTTGGATGCGTTCAATGTTTTTTTCCTTTGCAATTGTCATGTGTTACTCCACTTTCACCACTTCTAGATGAGGGCCACCTAAAAAGTACGAGATATTTTTTTCTACTTGCTCTTGGCCATAGGAACGGCGAAGAGCTTCTGCATAGAGATCGAGCTGATCTCGGTAGCGTTCGACCAATTGGCTAGGGAACTTGTAGTGATCTGTCTTGTAGTCAAAGAGCAGGATCCGATCTTCTAGCACGATATACCCATCCAAGATTCCCCGCACGACAAAGTCCTCTCCACTAGCTGGATCTTTCTTCAGCATAGCAAAGGGGGCTTCACGATGAACACGAGGGGCTTCTCTTTTGAAGTAAGGTCCCCAAAGGCGTCTCATAGAAAGCAAGGATGGACTCCAGCTTGATGCGCGCTTTGACCGCTGGCTCTGCTTGGACTTGCTCCAAGGCTTGACGCAGTGTATCAAGAGTGATTGCTTCTTCAAGAGGCACGCGCTGCATGAGTTCATGGACAGCACTACCGACCTGGGCTCCTGTCACGGCTTTTTTCTTGACCAAAAGTTGGCAGCTCAAAGTCAGGCGCAACTAGCTTTGCATCCATGATTTGGACGCCATTGGCATCCATGACCGGCTCGTAGAACTTCTTGATCTGACTTGGAGTACGAACACTTGGTAAATGAATGGCCGGAGCATAGAGCTGATTGAGCCGATCAACATTTTCCAAGATATCCAAGGCTCGACGAATATCCTCTGACTGACGGACATCCTTGAGCTGATCAAGGCTGGAATCCTTCTCTTTCTCTAGTGGTTCCAGCTGGTCTGGTGTCAGGTCTTCATCTGTCACAAAACGCGTGTCATAGGCCAGGGTATTCTTGGTAAACACATCTTGAATAGCAAAGAGCCAGTCCTGATAAGAGGTCCATGCTTTTCGTTTTTCCGGATCCAACTTGCCATTGCGACTAGTCCCCCAATCGGTATCACGCAGTTTGTCCTCGCGGCCTTTTCCGACTAGATAGAGCTTGATCTCAGCCCGTGTCATAGCGACATAAAGAAGACGCATCTGCTCAGAAATTGTAGCCAATTTTGTTTCTTCCACATTGCGTTGGTAGCAAGGCGTTTCGACCTGCAGGCGAATGGTTTCAGGAGCAGCTGGATTCTCTGTCTCAACCGGCAGGTTCGCAACATATTTAAAGCCAATCCCTTTTTGACGACTGAGAATAATTGGCCCCGATTGATCCTTACGGTTAAAAGCCTTGTCCATATTGAGAATAAAGACATACTTGAATTCCAGCCCCTTACTCTTATGGACGGTCATGAGCTGGACGGCATCTTTTGGAGCCGCAAGAGGTACGCTAGCCAAATCGTGTTCATTTTCGATCACCTTGTCGATCATGGCAATGAAGCGCGACAAGCCCTTAAAGCTGGCCTTCTCATAATCATTGGCCCGAAGCGTCAAGGCATAGAGATTGGCCTGGCGCTGGGCCCCATTTGGAAGGGCGCCGACATAGTCATAGTAATAGCGATCCTCATAGATTTTCCACAGCAAATCATAGAGCGAATGGGTCTTGGCAGCAGCTCTCCAAGTAGATAAAACCTTGAGGAAGTTCTCGATTTAGCTGAGAGCTTGGCATCAATCAGATTTGCATGCTCTGCAGTCTTTTCAAGGGCTAACTGGACCTTGTGGTAGAAGGCCACTTGCTTTTGCTCTGGAAGGGTCTGCAAGGAAATCCGTGCCAATTCATCTTCATCAAAGTCAAACATGGGTGATTTCATGAGAGCAACCAAGGGATAATCATGCAAGGGATTGTTAATGGTCCGCAAGGTATCCAACATGACCATCACTTCCAGTGACTCAAGATAATGCGCCTGTCCGCTATCTGCCACAATCGGAATATGGTACTGGTCAAAAGCTTCCAGAATCGCATCATTTCGCGTTCGAGTCGCAGTCAAGAGCGTGATCTCTTTAAAGGGCACTTTTTCTACCCGATGGAGACGTAAAATTTCTTTGATGACCAGGAGAATTTCTCCCTTGGAAATCGTCTCTACTCCAAGAGGAGCTTCCTCGTCTTCGGTCTTTTCTTCCTGGTCTTGGGAGCCATCATAAAGCAAAAATTCTGCCCGATGTTGTGGCAAGGCCATCCGCTGCTTGTCGCTTCCTGCGACCAGATAGTGGGTTTGATTGTAGTCAATCTCGCCCACCTCTTCGTCCATCAAATGGCGAAAGACATCATTGGTCGCGTCCAATACTTCCACATGACTCCGGAAATTTTCCTTGAGGAGGATCAACCTCCCTTTCGCCCCTTCTTCTTGGTAGGCTTTAAATTTATCATTGAAAATCTGTGGATCTGCCTGACGGAAGCGATAAATCGATTGCTTGATATCCCCCACCATGAAGCGATTGTGGCCATTTGACAGCAAGTCCAACATCCGCTCTTGGGTGTGATTGGTATCCTGATACTCATCGACCATGACCTCATGATAACGCTCTTGAAAGGCTTGTCTCACCTCTGGGAATTGCTCTAAAATTTGAATCGCAAAATGACTGATATCCCCAAATTCATAAGCTTTTTCTTGGATTTTTCGCTCTAGATAAGCGCGAGCGAAGTCTCTGATAAAGTCCCGCAACAAGGAGAGCATGGGGCCTTCTTCTTGGTGGAAGGTTTGTTGAAATTCCAGCTGATAGAGCTGATTTTCCAAGTCTCTGAGGCGATTGATATGTATGGTTTTGTCTTGGTTATAGGCTGTGACTAGGTCTTTTTCAGCTCTTCTTTTCGGGCTCTGTTGGTCAAGGCTCCCCCATTTGAAGCCCGACTAATCGCCACGACCGCCTTTAGGACAGAGGTCAGTTGCTCTTTATTGACACTACCTGTCAGGCTTCCAATCTGATCGAGCACATCTTCGACAGCTTCCAAATATTTGGCCTTGCCAAATGCTTGGCCCTCATTGGACAAATGAAAGGCAAAAAAGCTTTCTGCCTCATAAAGGGCCTGCTGGATGCTCTCCATCAGATCGCCTTCAACCTGTTCAAAATCAGTCTCCTCATAACCTTTTAGGAAATGCTCTTCCAGCCATTTCTCCGGATCACTGGTCGACTGAAGAAAGTCATAGATCTGGTAGACCTGCTCTTTAAACAAGGATAAATTTTTGCGCTGTCCCGTAAAATTCTTGACCATCTGCACAAAGGCTTCTTGGTTTTCCCCCTGGTAATAGCGGTCAAAAACAGCCTGAAAGACTTCATTTTGTAAGAGGCGTTGCTCACTAGCGTTTTGTAAAATGCGAAACTGGGGTGCCAACCCAAGCAAATAGCCATAGCGCGTTAGGACCTTTTGGGTAAAAGAGTCCATGGTTCCGATATCGCTGGTGGCGACATCTGCGATTTGACGGGCCAGGTGTTGCTTGAGCTCTGGGTCATCGCTCGCTTGCAGGGCTTTTCCAAGTTCACTTTCCAAACGCTCCTTAAGCTCCCCTGCTGCCTTGACCGTAAAGGTTGAGATAAAGAGCTCCTTAATCGAAATGCCACGCTGCATCTGATCCAGTATCCGCTGCACCATGACAAAGGTCTTTCCTGATCCAGCAGAGGCCGACACCAGGATATTGGTCCCCGAACTATAGATGGCATCGATCTGTTCTGGTGTCCGCTTTTGCTCTTTGGTAGAAGCTGCCTCTTGGACCTGGAGGGCCTTGATTTCTTCTCTTGTCAAAAATGCTTGTTTGATCATTTGTTCAAGACCTCCTTCATCTTCTCGATCCAAGCGGCTTTCACCTTTTCACCGCGTATTCCTTTTTGGTCTAGTTTGGTCAAGAACCGTGCCTGACCTAGGTGACGATCCGCTTCAAATCCTGTGATGGATTTAAACTGCTCCACGAATGGTGCGATATTGCGCCCATTTTCACTATAGGGATTGATGGCAAATTGCCCCTTGAGGATCCCTTCTGCTGCTGTTTTATAGAGATAAGCGTTGTACAAGAGGAGCAAGTCCAGCTCTTCCTTACTCAGCATCATGGCCTTGTTTTTGTCATAGGCCTCGCCCAGATAAGGCGCCTGATCTGCCATAAAGAGCCCCTTGTACTGTTGACTTTTCATGGTTTGGTTGATGGCATCCTCTACTGTCTTGGTCTTTTTCAGATCCACTACAGGATCTCCCATTTCCAAATACATGGCTCCGAATATCCCTTGTTCTTCTTGGTACTCCTTCAAATCCTGAATCGCAGAAAGATAGGTCGGCAATTGAGAATTTAGTCCATTAAAGAACTTGTCATAGTGGAACTGCGTCAGACTGGACTTGTAGTCCACGACTCCGAGGGCTCCCCGATCCCTCAATTGATCAATGCGATCCACCTTGCCTCGTAGCTGCAGGAGACGGCCATCGGACAATGGATAAGAGGTGTGGGTACTTCCGCCAAAGAGGGTCTCCTCACCGATGGTCTCGATACCATTTTGCTGGGCGAGGACACGCCCCGTTGTTTTCGCGGTATCAAGAAGCAAGTTGCGAATAAACTCGGTCTCTCCATTTTCTCCATACAATTGCTGGAACTCTGCTTCTTGGCTGGTTTCTCGAATCGCCTCGTTTAAACGCCGATCAAACGCTTGATCGGAGCTATCTTTTAAGACTTTTTCAAAGATCCGGTGCAAGAAATTCCCATGACTGCGGGCATCTGGCCGGATGGTTTCATCCTCTTGTAAGCCCAAGACATAGCGCAGATAAAAAGGCATACTGGTGCTTGTAGTATTCATTCAAGGCAGAAGCGGATAAGGTCAAGGCTTTGCCCTCTGGATAGAGCGCTTGAAGCGTATCCGACTGAAGCTGACGGCTCTTTAATTCTGTTGAAATCTGAGGAATCTGGATGCCTTCAGCGGCTAATTTCTTGCGCAAGACCCGTACCGCCACACCCCAAAAGCTGGCTTCTTCAGGAGACAGCTCACTCGTAATTTCTTCTTGATGGAGTTCGATCACGCGCGCTAAGAGGGCTCGGTAGGTCCCGATATCATCACTCGAAGCTTGGGCTTGTTTGGTTGTCCACTCGATGGCAATAGGTTCCTTGGTCAATTCGACAAGGTAAGGAGAGACACTATCTTCCATTTCATTGACCAAGCTAGGGGCCGATAGGACCAGTTGGTTGGTCGCCGCATTGAGAAGCGAAACTGCCACAAAGCGATTTTTCTTGAGATTTTCGCTGGTCACCACCTGGAGCTCTGCTCCTTCTTGGGTGGCCTCATTCAGTTGCTGGCGCTCTTCTTCACTGAGTAGAGAGGTGTTCTGAGCGATCTTTGGAAAACGCTCCTGGGTCAGCCCGATCGCGTAGACATAAGGCGCTGTCAAGGGTTCAATCAAGTCATAGGACTGAACGGTCACCACATCGACAGTAGCAGGAACCGTCCGGTATTGAGACAATTGCATCCCCGATAAGAGGAGAGCTAGAAAGTCATCTACGGTCACCTCTTGGTCCTCAAAGACCACGTTCAACTCCTCTAAGACATGAAGGAAGGCCTTCCAGACCTGCTCATAGCGCTCCTGCTCCTCCAAGGCTAGATCCTTGATCAAAGCTTGTAGATTCTGAGAAAGTTGGGCCTCTTGCAGAAACTCTGTAAAGGCGGTTAAGAGATGGGTCACCTTTTGTTTGCGCTGTAAAAAAGAAAGGAACTAGAGGTTCTACGACGCGTTCTCGGAGAGTATTGAGCTCTTCCAAATTAAACTTACCCTGACGATTGCTAGTAAAAGGCTTGTGAAATTTTGTAGCGCCCTTTACTTCCGCAAAACGAAGGTATTGCTCAAAAGCATCGACTTCTTCTTGCGTCAGATCACTATACAGACCCGTTTTTAACAAGTTGATGACGTCTTCTGTCTGGTAATTGAACTGCTTGATCCGCCCTAATGATTCAATGACCTGAATCAAGGGATGGTGGACCATGGCTTCACTTCGTCCCAAATAAAAGGGGATCTGATACTGGTCAAAAATGGTCTTGAGTTGCAGTTGATAAGCTTCTACATCGCCTAGCAAGACCCGAATATCCCGATAGCGTGCCCCATCATGAAGACGCTGACGGATGGATTTAGCGACATATTCCAACTCTTCTTTTTGTGTATTAGTTTGCCAGAGTTGAACAGCGGTTCGATCTTGGTCCTCCAGCTCATCTTCTACTTGTGAAAAATCGTAGCGCGCTTCTAGCATGCGGGTAATGCGACTAAAAGAGTCTTCGATCGCTTGCCCACAATACTGAGGCTGTATCTCAAAAGTCTTTGCCAGCTGAAGGAGAAAGTCAACACTGGCTTGGTAAAGATTACCCTCTCTAAAGCTTGCCCGATAGGCTTTTTCACTGGCATAGACCCCGATGACAATCTCCACTCCTTTTCGGTGAAGGAGACCAATCAAGGCCTCTTCTTCTGCAGAAAAACGCGTGAAGCCATCGACAACGATCGCCACATCCTGTAATTGCTCTTCCAAGTGCCCTTCTTCGACCTGATTGAGAAAAAAGGCAATCTTGGACTGGGATTCATACTGGTGCTGGACCAGCATCTCTGAGACCGCTTCAAAAATAGCCAAGAGGTCCTCTCTTTTTTCAGCTTCCTCGAGCAACTCCAAATCGGTAAAATCCATCTGGGCCGTCTGCAATTCATGATAGAGCTGGACCAGTTGCTGGATAAACTGAGGATCCTTGCGCAGGGCACCGTAAACTTTAAGATCCTGCTCCTTCATCTGGGAAAGAGCTTTAAAAAATAGCATGCCTAGACCGATGTCATCTAAGGGTTGCTCCTCAAAATACCTGGTTCAGGATGAAATAACGGGCCATTTGGGCAAAGCGCGTGACGGTAATGGCAAAAGAAGCCTGACCTTCTATATAGGACAAGACCTTGGCTTCTTTTTCAAAGGAAAGAGAGTTGGGCGCAATGTAAAACACACGCTTGCCCTGTTCTACTAACCCTACGGCTTCTTGTGTCAGGACCTGGGTCAAGGGGGTCCGAACATCCGTATAGAGTAATTTCATCCGATCCGTTCTCCTTTAGGCACTTTCTTGAGAGCTTATTATCTTCTTATTATATCATTTTCGCAGGAGGGACTAAAGCAAGAAGTCATGCTCCTCTTGCCCCAATTTTAGGACATTTGTGCTACAATAAAAGCTAAAGAAACAGAAAGGATGATCCCGATGACCAGCATTTATGATTTTTCTTTAGAAAACCAACAAGGGGAAAAAATTTCTCTTTCCCACTACCAAGGTAAGGTCCTCATCGTGGTCAATACAGCAACAGGCTGTGGCCTAACCCCGCAATACCAAGGACTACAAGATCTCTACCAGCGCTACCAGGAAAAGGGGCTTGAAATCCTAGACATCCCTTGTAACCAATTCATGGGGCAAGCTCCAGGAACTGCAGAAGAAATCAATAGCTTCTGTAGCCTCAACTACCAGACCACCTTTCCACGATTCGCTAAAGCCAAGGTCAATGGTAAAGAAGCCCTTCCTCTTTATGACTGGCTCAAAAGCCAAGCAACTGGACCACTGGGCAAACGCATCGAATGGAACTTCGCAAAATTTGTCATCGACCGACAAGGCCAAGTCGCCCAACGCTTCTCCTCCAAAAACAGAACCAGCTGCCATGGAAGACTTGATCCAAGAATTACTTGAGAAATAAGCCAAAAAAGCCTGAGCCAATGCTCAAGCTTTTTTATTATTAATCAATTTCAAGTCCACCGGTGTAGAGGCGGTAATAGGTGCCACGTTCTGCCATCAAGGAAGCATGGTTGCCTCGCTCGATGATGCGCCCGTGGTCCATCACCATGATGACATCGGAATTGACAATCGTCGATAGACGGTGGGCAATGACAAAGACTGTCCGACCTTCCATCAAGCGGTCCATCCCTTCTTGCACCATCTTCTCTGTCCGCGAGTCAATCGAAGACGTCGCTTCGTCCAGAATCAAAACAGGCGCATTGGCAAGGGCTGCACGAGCAATGGCGATCAATTGTCGTTGACCATTTGATAGACCAGCCCCATCATCCGTCAAGACTGTTTCATAGCCCTGATCCAAGTGCTTGACAAAGGAATCCACATTGGCAATCCGAGCTGCTTCAAGGATTTCTTCCCGTGTTGCATCAGCACGGCCATAAGCGATGTTTTCCGCAATCGTACCAGTGAATAAGTGGGTATCTTGAAGAACGATTCCGAGGGAACGACGCAGAGAATCTTTCTCAATCAATTTAATATCGATTCCATCATAAGTAATCATTCCTGACTGGATGTCATAGAAGCGGTTGATCAAGTTGGTGATAGTTGTCTTTCCTGCACCAGTAGCTCCGACAAAGGCCACTTTTTGACCCTTATCCGCGTACAAGTTGATGCCATGAAGGATTTGTTTCTTCCCATCATAAGAGAAATCAACATCATCAAAGACCACATTTCCAACCATCTTGACAAGCTGGTAATCCCCATTTGGACGAGGGTGTTTCCAGGCCCATTTGTTGGTTTTCTGATCGGTTTCGACCATTTCTCCATCGACCAGTTCATAATTGACCAGCGTCACTTTTCCTTGGTCGACTTCTTCTTCTTCGTCCAAAAGATCAAAAACACGATCTCCACCAGCCAAGGCCATGAGGACAAAGTTCAATTGTTGAGAAACCTGGGCAATCGGACCTGTGAAGGAACGGTTCAATTGCAGAAAGGCCATGAGACCACCAATGGTTAAACCACCGACGCCGTTTAGCGCAAAGAGTCCCCCGATCAAGGCTGTCAGAACAAAGGAAACATTTCCCAAGTTCCCAAGAATCGGCATGAGGACATTGGCATAGCGGTTGGCCTGGTAAGAGGATTCAAAGAGTTGATCATTGATCCGATCAAAATCCTCAATGCTTTCTCTTTCATGCACAAAGGCCTTGACCACTTTGACCAGACATCATTTCTTCAATAAAGCCGTTCTCAATCCCCAAGTTCTTTTGTTGGGCCCCAAAGTAACGACCTGATTTACCAGAAACATCCTTGATGATAAAGACCATGACGATAACCATGAAAAGAACAATCAAGAACAGGAGTGGACTAACCGTCAGCATGGTAATCGTTACCCCAAGGATGGTAATCGCTGAGGATAGAAGTTGAGGAATGGATTGTTCAATCGCTTGGCGAAGGGCATCAATATCATTGGTATAGATAGACATGATGTCCCCGTGTTGGTGGGTATCAAAGTAACGTACCGGCAGTTTTTGCATGCGAGCAAACAACTGATTTCGAAGACTTCTAAGTGAGTCTTGTGAAACGGTCGCCATGATCAAGGTAAAGCCATAGTTGGCAAGTACCCCGATCAAACAGATCAAACCAACCCGTGTCAAGAAGGACAAGAGCGGTCCGAAATCATGGCTGTTTGACGTTAACATGGGCTCCACATAGACGTCGACCAAGGACTGAATCGAAGCTGTTACATTGACCGTCGCAAGAGACGATAGAATGATTAAGATAAAGGAAACAATCAAGGATACCTTGTAGTTTTTCCAAAGGAAGTCGAGCAGGCGAAGGATAGAGCCTAGATTTGCTTTTTTCTTAGTTTTCATCTGCTTCTCCTTTCCCTTGTGTTTGCATTTCATATACTTCTTGGTAGATGGCATTGGTCGCAAGCAATTCCTCGTGACGACCGATCGCATCGATTTGGCCATCATTCATCACGATGATGCGATCTGCATCTTGAATAGAGGAAATCCGTTGACCAATGATGATTTTGGTAGTCTCTTTCAAGCTGGTTGCCAATCCTTGACGGATCAAACTATCTGTCTTGGTGTCGACCGCTGAAGTCGAATCATCCAAGATCAAGATCTTCGGATTCATGAGAAGAGCACGCGCAATACAGAGACGCTGGCGTTGCCCACCAGAGACGTTGGATCCCCCACGTTCAATCATGGTGTCATAACCCTCTTTGAAATCTTGAATAAATTCATCGGCTTGCGCAATTTTACAAGCTGCGATGATCTCTTCATCTGTCGCATCCTTATTTCCCCAGCGCATATTTTCTTTAATCGTACCAGAGAAAAGGACATTGGTCTGAAGAACCATGGCCACTTGCTTACGAAGGGAATCAAGATCGTATTCTTTGACATCGTGGCCTGCTACTGTCACCCGACCAGACTCGACATCATAGAGACGAGGAATCAACTGAACCAAGCTTGATTTCCCTGATCCTGTTCCTCCCAAGATCCCAATCACTTCCCCTGAACGAATGGAAAGATTAATCCCTTGTAAGACATGGGTCTTGTCGCCATTTTCATCGGTATAAGCAAAGGTCACATCCTCAAAGTTGATCGAACCATCAGCGACATCTTTGATCCCATTTTTCTGGAGAGTCAATCGTCGTTTTTGGTCGTCAAGACTTCATTGATCCGCTCGACAGAGGCCATGGAAATCGACAACATGACAAAGATCATCATAAACATCATGAGCGACATGAGAATGGTCATGGTGTAGCTAAACATAGAAGTCAGATTCCCAGTGGAGAGTTGGCCATCAACGATCAGATGAGCCCCAATCCAAGAGATCAAAAGGAAAGAAGCATACATGGAAAGCATCATAGCTGGGCTACTCAAGACAACGACACGGATAGCCTTCATAAACATGTTATAAATCCGACGAGAAGCCTTCTTGAATTTAACGGTTTCATCTGCTTCCTTAACGTAGGACTTCACCACTCGCATATTGGTGATGTTTTCTTGAATGCTGTTGTTGAGATTGTCATAAGCTTCAAATACTTCTGTGAAGAGCGGATACACAATCTTCATGATGATGCTTAAGACAGCTGCCAAAAAGATGGTCACATAGACAAAGATCATGGCCATTTCCGCATTGATCAAGAAACAAGCCACAATGGCAAAGATCAAATTGAGCGGTGCCCGTACACAGATCCGGATCACCATTTGATAGGCATTTTGCACATTGGTCACGTCCGTCATCATCCGAGTGACTAACCCACCTGATGAGAACTGATCAATATTCTCAAATGAGAAGGTTTGAACCTTTTTGAAAATGGCCCGACGAAGGTTTTTAGCAAAACCAGCCGATGCATAGGCGCCATAACGGGCAGACTGCATCCCACAAAAGAGGGAGCAAAAGGCACAGACCAGCATGAGCCCACCGTAAAACAAAATATTGTTCATGTTTCTTTGTTGAACACCTTGGTCCAAAAGACTCGCCATGACAAAGGGAATCGAAATCTCAAACATGACTTCAAAGACCATGAACAAGGAAGCCAAAATCGAGGGCTTCTTGAATTCTTTGATCTCGGAAATTAAGGATCGAATCATTATTACCTCCAATGTTATTCATACTTTTTTTCCTGCGGTAGAAGCAAAGCTTCTTTCCATCGAAAATAGGTCAAAACACACAAAATTCCCTGAGGGAAAGACCCTAGGGATTACGCAGTTTTTTATAGTCTTCATTGTAACCTAAATTGCAAAAAAATGCAAGATTTTTAGACAGCATCCGTTTTTCTGTTTATCTAGTACAAAAGAGGCTGGGACAAAAGTCCTAGCCTCTCAATTGTTTTTGGATTGTCGAGCAAGACGCAGTGGCTGAGTGGGCTCTACTACGCTGATTTCATCAGCTTTTACAGCCCTACTCAACTGTGCGGAGGTGGGACGACGAAATCGAATTCTAACGAATTACCAATTTCTGTCCCACTCTCTTTTCTATTTATTCAGCTAAGAGCACTTCTTTGATGGTTTGTTTTTGGAGTTTTCTGTTGGATAGATAAAAGAGGCTTTCATAAACCACAGCAAAACCGAGCAAGGTCCAGAAGCACACATTCCCATCAAAGTGATGCTCAATCTTTTCAGGAACCGTATCTTTGATCACACCGATCAAAATTTCCATGATGCCATATTGATAAGCCGTCCCAAGAACAAATCCTAAATAAGCCCAAAAACGATAGGGAGCGAGAATATGACTTTGGCATTCACGATCGGTGTAGCCAAAAGCCTTCATAAGAGCCAAGGTTTCACGACTTTCAGAGACCACAATCCCCAATGACAAAAAGAGTATCGAGAAAGAAAGGATCAAGCCAATCATGATCATCATGGTTTGGATGATGTCATCTGTGTAATCCCTGAGGCCAAAGGACAATTGAACCATGGCCGCAAAACACATGGAGCCAAAGACTACAAAAAACAAGATCGATTTTCTCCCCCAAATCAGTGACGAAGACAGCTCTTTTAAGAAGTCTTTCTCTTTCTTAGGAGCCTTCTTTCTCCTTTGGACCTTGATTGGTGTTGGAGATTTTTTCAATAAGCGAAGCGCCGGCGTTTGTAGTTGTCTTCTAGCATAGCCAATCGCGAGAACCATAAAAAATGCTGTTGGCAGGATCACCAAGGCAAGCAGGAGCTGCCAGTGAAGGTGAATGGTAATTTCTGGCAAAATCCCCTTCTCATTACGGAAGTCGTAAAAATGTCCCATCATGAGAAATGAAGCGAAATAGCCAAGAAGCGCTCCAGCTCCAAAACTAAGTCCAAAGGCCCAAAATCGTTTCGCCAACTGGCCATTGCTGTAGCCCAAAGCCTTTAAAATCCCTAATTGTTCCTTGTGGTCATCGACAAATTGTTTGATATAAACACATGAGAAGGACCGATGTCAAGGACAAGACGACTCCACTGACCATGGCCACCATCCAGGAAAGCGAAACTTGGGCATTATAGTAGGTCTGCATCATGGGATTGGTTTTCGAAATCTCCAACTGCTCGATATCCAGGTAAAAATTCAAGAAGAGATTGGCCACAAAGACCGCACAGGCTCCAATGATACTAACGACAACTAATTTTCGAATATCTTTTACTGAAAACATGGCTTACCATCCAATCTCATAGGCAGTCTGAGGCTGATCATTGGTCACAACTTCGGTAAACTTCCCACTATTAACACGAATGATGGTTCTTGCCATATCCGCAATATTTTGGTTGTGCGTCACCATGATGAGGGTAAAGCACAATTTTTCCTTTAATTTCCAGATATAGTCCAGAATCTTGCGTCCTGTTTCTTCATCCAGGGCTCCCGTCGGCTCATCCAAGAAGAGAATCTCTGGCTTTTTAGCCAAGGCCCGAGCAATAGACACTCTCTGCTGTTCCCCACCAGACAATTCACTCGGATACTTGTCCAGCTTATCGCCAAGCCCCAAATCCTCGATGATCTGCAAAAAATCATGATTGTTTGCCAGGTCAGCTCCCATCTTTACATTCTGTCTGACCGTTAGATTCGGCAATAGATAATACTGCTGGAAAATAAAGGCAATCTTCTCCCGTCTAAAGGCTGTCAATTGAGCATCCGTGAGTTGAGACAAATCTTGTCCTTGAATGAGGATATGCCCCTCGTCTACCTTTTCTAATCCTGACAGCACATTTAAGAGAGTTGATTTCCCAGATCCAGAAGGACCGAGGATAACCACATCATCCTGGTCTTGAATCTGCAAATCAATCCCTTTTAAAACCTTAGTTTGGCCGTAACTCTTGTGCACATTTTCTAGTTGAATCATTTCTTTCCTACCATTTCTTTGATGAGAGATTGACAAACCTCTGTCAGTAATCCAATCACTTCTTCCATGCCGAACTGATAAATACCAGAAGCAACCATAGAGGCCATCCCGTGTGAGTAGATAAATAGATGCTGGTACAAGCGACTAGCTTCCTCTACAGTCAAAGGATAGTCTGCAACGATCGAATCCAGAACCAATTGGTAACTATGATCCTTCATGGGAAGAAAATCTTGAAAGCGACGAATCGGATCTTTGCTAGGATTTTGGAAAAGCAATTGAAAGAGTTGGGGTTCTTTTGAGGCGAAAAGGATATAAGCAACCCCAACAGAGCGAAAAGGCTTCTCATCTTCTAAGGCCTTGCGAATATACTCCACCACGACCATTTCCGCAGCACCAATAACCTCTGTTTGTAACTCAGCCATATTAGCAAATTGCCCAAAAATGACTCTCGGTGTGGCTCCCAGTTTCTCCGCTAATGCTCGAGCAGTTAAACTAGCCATGCCCTCTTCTCTCACCAATTGTAAAGCTGTCCCAATGATAGCCTCTTTACTAAATTTAACCTTGGGTGGCATAAGACTCCTTTCGCGCAACATTCGTTGCGCAACACTTGTTGCATAAAAGAATACCATAAAAAAGAAAGACTTGTCAAGAAAAATCTGAAAACAACAAAACAAAAAACCAGACCACCGATAAGAGTGGAAATCTGGTTTACTAACAAGATTCTAAGGCAAATCATTTCCCGCCGCCAAGTAGATTTGATACCATTCCTTGCGAGTTAGGGTGACTGTTGCTGCTTTTCCTGCTTCAAGGACATGCTGGGGCTTGGTCGTTCCGATGACCGCCTGCATCTTACCAGGATAGCGGAGGACCCAAGCAAGGGCGATAGCTGTCGGTGTGACCTGGTATTTTTTCGCCAAGTCATTGAGGACATGATTGAGAGCTGCAAACTCTTCCTTGCCGACAAAATTCCCCTTGAAATAGCCATGCTGGAGGACAGACCAAGCCTGAATCACCGTATCAGTTAAGCGACAATACTCAAAGACACTGCCATCTCGCACGGCTGCTTTTGGCCCTTCCATGTTGACATGAAAACCAGCTTCAAAGCTCGGTGTAAAGGCGGCACTCAACTGCAACTGGTTGACCTTGAGAGGTTGTTTGACAGCCGTCTTTAAGCAATTCCATCATCATGGGATTTTGATTGGACACCCCAAAATGACGAACCTTGCCAGTTTGCTCCAAGTGATCAAAAGCTTCCGCCACTTCTTCAGGCTCCATGAGGGCATCCGGTCGGTGAAGGAGAAGACTATCTAAGCGCTCAATCTGCAGACGCTCAAGAATACCGTCGACGGAGTCCAAAATATAGTCCTTAGAAAAATCAAAATAGGTAAAGCCGTCTTTGCGAATCCCGCACTTGGACTGGATCCACATCTGGTCCCGAAGATCCGGACGACGCTTGAGAACCTTGCCCAGCAGGACCTCACACTGGCCATCGCCATAGATATCCGCTAGGTCAAAGGTGTTGATCCCAATCGACAAAGCTGCCTCCACCAAGGCCTCCACCTCTTCTTCACTCATCTGACTGATCCGCATCATCCCAAGGACAATCGTGGACAGACGCTCATTTTCAGCAAACTCAATATAGTTCATGTCCGCCTCCTTTTCTGTAGTTCTATTGTAGTGAAAAGGCTTGCAAAAGTCAATTTGCAATCAAAAAGCCCCCAGCTGTAACTGGGAGCTTACAGGTTAAAGTAGAAATTTCTTATTCTTCCTCATCATCCAACTCCACTTCACCGTGGATTCGGATGTATTCTTCATTTCTGCGGTCATCTTCTGCCCAAACCGGGTCTCTCACATCATCCATAAATGGAATTTCCTCAAGACTCAGCTCATTAGCCTGTTCATAACTCATCGAAATGATATCTTCATGCCGATTTTTAAATTGCTCCACACTTAACCAGCTCTCTTTGTCATCTTCGCTGATTTTACCGTCAATTGCAGTCGCAATTTCAATCGCCATAATATAGAACGCACGTTTATCAACGGTGAGCAGATCAAGGTGGGTAGAAGCTAAACGAAGACAGTCTCCTTTTTCTCGATAGTCTGTTGCTGGATTATCTTCAAAATCTAATTCAAGATTTTCATATACATGACTTCCAAATTTGTTGGTAATGCCTTCTTTTAACCGAACCTTATTCCATCTATTATCATGCATCCACTTATTTAATTTTAAGTGAATAGATAGTTTCTCGATTGGTAAATCTAGATACCCCGCATAGGACAAATCTGGCTCTAGTCCATCTTTTTCCTCAAACCACATCCTCTTCGCTAGTTCTAAGTAATCGAACGGAATTTCTTTTGTGTAATCACCTTTAATATAAATTCTCAATCTTCTTCCTCGTCGTCATAAACACGTTCACCATGGATTTTGATGTATTCCTCACGAAGTCGTTCTTCTTCATCCCATAAAGGGATCGTCTACAGGTTTCAAACTTTCTCAGTTCCTCCACGACTGATTTCAGTTTGCTTGATCGTAACTTTCAGTGATAAGACATCCTTGTGCAACTCCTTAAAAAGTCTCTACATCCATCCAGGTCTGCTTGTCATCCTCGCTAATTTTGCCCATCAATCGCACTCAGCCACCTCGATTGCCATAATATACATAGCACGTTTATCAACCGTTAAAAAATGTCCGTATAGTGTCGTAGCAATCCTAAGGTAAATCTCCACGTTTCTCTCCATCAGTAATAAAATCTTTCTTCAAATTCCAAATTGAATATTTTTCATATTCTGAAAGACAATTCAAGGATCATGCTTGTAATCTATAGAATCTTTCCACCGATCCATCGTCAACTGCTCCATTTATCGAACTCACTCCAAAAATAAAAAAAATCATCTTGTAGCATCTCATCATCACCCAACGTTTGAGAAACTTATTTGCTTACCTTTACGCTCTTTAAACCACATTTTCCAAATAAGCTCTCTTGTCGTAAAGGTTATTTTTTTCTGAAAATTACTTTTGATGTATAGTCTCATAAATCTGAGGTATCCCCTCCATGTGCTAGTATGTATTCTTTTCGACGATTAGCTTCTTCTTCCCAAAGAGGATCGTCTACAACATCCATCGTTTGAATTTCTGCCAAACTTCGTTCATTTGCTTCTTCAAAAGTTAGGGATAGAATAGCTTCATGTTTTCTTTTAAACTCCTCAATTGTCAACCAGCTAGCCTTATCATCTTCGCTAATTTGCCCGTCAATCACCTTTGCAATCTCAAGTGCCATAATATACATGGCGCGTCTATCAACTGTCAAAACTTCTAGATGCTTTTGTTAGAATACGGAGATAGTCCCCTTTTTTTCATTATAATCTGTAGCGAAATGCATTCTCAAACTCTAAATCAATACATTCATCAATATGTGAAAAAGAGACTTCGTACCCCTTCCTTTAGGGGACACTAGACCATCTCTTATCCGCATCTTCTTTCCTCAATGATAAATTTAGAAACAAAGTCCTCTTGTAATGCATCATTATTCCCAGCGTTTGAATAAGAAACTTGCTCATCTTCTGGAAACCACATTTTTACCAGCAAGCTCTAGATAACCATAAGGTACTCTTTTTTTGTATAATCGCCTTTGATGTAAAGTCTCATTCGTCCTTTTCTCTATTCTCTATTCTCTTTATTCCCATCCATCATATCATAATTTAATAAAAAATACATGTTCATATGAAGGTATATCGTTTTAAATAGTCCACCGATAAATTTCAATGCATGCTAAAAGCCCCTCAGCTGATATCTGAGAGCTTATCTAATTAGCGATAGCTAAGAGCACGTTTGATGGTCTTCCATGGTCCGAGGTCATCGGTCTGAAGGATCAGGCTGGCATAGATACGGGCAATGAGCACTGTTCCCACAATGGTAAAGAGAACCGCAATTCCCAATGAACCCCAAGATTCAAGACCAGTCGCATAGCCATTGATGGTACGGAAAGGCATGAAGAAAGTTGAAATGAATGGAATGTACGAACCGATCTTCAATAAGAAGACATCACCAGCACTTCCCAAGGTGGTTACCCCAAAGAAGCTAAAGAGGACTAACATCATCAGTGGCGAAATCGCTTTTCCTGAATCTTCAGGTCGTGCTACTGTGGAGCCTAAGAAGGCAGAGAGCACCACATACATAAAGACCCCAAGGATAATGAAGAAGACCGTATTGAGCGAGATCGCTTCTGCTAGGTGCTGGGTAATTGGAGAGTTTGGAGCGAGAAAATCCTTGACAACAGGGATATCTGCTCTAAAGATCCAAACGGCTACAAGCCCAACGACATAGACAAAAATGTGGGTAAAAATCACTCCGAAGAGTCCGAGCATGCGTGCGAAGAAATAGTCGGTTGCTTTGATACTAGAGAAAACCACTTCCATGATCTTGGTTCCCTTTTCACTGGCCACTTCTTGGGCTGTGATACTAGAGTAGAAGATCAAAATCATATAAAGCAACATTCCCAGACCACCTGCAACCATGGTTTGCACCATTTTCAAGCCTTCTTTTTTCTCATCAATTTTTTCTTTCAGAGAAACCTGTTGAGACAAGGCTGTCAGTTGCTCTTTGCTTAGATTAGCACGCGCTAGATTGATTCCCTTGTTGGACTTGGCTTAATTTCGCAGCGACAAGGGTTTTCAATTCTGTTTTCATGGCTTGGTCGCCCACATAAGTGGCTTCTAGCTGGCCATCTTTTTCATCGACCGTTAGGTAAGCAGCTGCTTTCTCATCCTTGATGGCTTTTTTAGCTGCAGCTTCATCCTTGTAGTCCAAGGTCAAGCCATCAGTTCCTTTGAGACTTTCTTTGACAGCTGGAACTTCTGTCACCAAGGCCACCTGGTTTTTGGCATCTGTAGAAGAACCTGTCAGATAACCGATTCCAATGCTCAATCCTAAAAAGAGGAAGGGACCGAAGACCATGAAGAGGAAACTCCATGATTTCACTTGTCTGATATAGGTTTCTTTCATTACGACAAACATCTGTTTCATACTTCTACTCCTGATTCAAGTTTAAAGATCTCATCAATAGTTGGGGCTTGGTGGTCAAAGGTCGCTAGGTAGTGGCCCTTGGTCAAGCGGTCAAATAATTCTGGACCCGCTGACGCGTCATCCAAGATCAACTTCCAAGTTCCTTGCTTGGTCATGCTGACCTTGGTCACGTGTGGCAGAGCTTCTAGCTCTTCTTTGCTAAAGTCGTTAGAAACAAAGAGACGAGTCTTGCCATAGCTATTACGGACCTCTTGGACTGGCCCTGAAAGGACAACCGAACCATCACGGATCATTAGGATATCATCACACAACTCTTCGACATTGGTCATGACGTGGTCAGAAAAGATAATGGTTGCCCCACGCTCTTTTTCTTCAAAGATGACCTGCTTGAGCACTTCTGTATTGACCGGATCCAAGCCGCTAAAGGGTTCATCTAAAATGATCAATTTAGGCTCATGGATCAAGGTGATGATCAGTTGCACCTTCTGTTGGTTCCCTTTTGAAAGGCTCTTGATTTTATCGGTCAATTTTCCTTTTACTTGGAGTTTTTCCATCCAAGTCGGTAATTTTTCCTTGACCTCAGCAGTGCTCATTCCTTTTAAGGCAGCCAAATAGCGGACCTGCTCAAAAATCGTAAGTTTTGGCATAAGACTGCGCTCTTCAGGCAAATAGCCAATTTCCTTATAAGTCTCTTGGGTGATCGCTTTACCACCTAGGCGGATCTCACCGCTGTAGTCCAAAAAGCGCAAGATGCTGTGGAAAATAGTTGTTTTCCCGGCCCCATTTTTCCCAACTAAGCCAAGGATATGCCCTTGTTGAGCTGTCAGATCTACTCCGAAGAGAACCTGCTTATTCCCAAAGCTTTTTTCTAAATTTCTAATTTCTAACATGGATGACTCCTTTACTCTTTATAATAACGTTTGGTAATCTTGTATTGTGAAATAAGGATATAAATATAGAGAATGGATACGACGAACAAAGCTAAGAGGATATCCGTTTTGAAGGCAACCCCAATGAGGAGGAGAGCAAGGAGAAGGCTCGGCAAGATATAATTGCTTAACTTAACCACCACTTCGAAATTTTCCTCGTAGCTAATCTGCTTTTCTGCTTCATCCATCATACTCATCATAAATTCACGCATTTCCTTGGCATCGGCATTGCGGGGAATCGGTTTCCCGTAAACCAAGTTAAAGGTCTTACGATAGAAGATACCCACTAGGAAAAATAGGACAACCAAGGCAAGAAAAAGATAGAGTATGGTAAAAGTTCCAAAGATAAAAGCCGCAGGTTTATCCAAATACACCAATTGAATATAAAAGATGATAATAAAAAAGTATGGCAAGATCATGATTCCTTTAAAGATGGTCGCTAACCCATACAGTTTTTCCTTCTGGATATCATAGTGATAGGCTTCATCCTCGTCTTCTATATGGAGAATCTTGTAATGAAGTTTACTTACCCGCATCAATAGGACCATCGTGATCATAAACACGACCAAGAATAAAACTACTGAGCCCAAAAGGAGCACCTCTTTACTAAAGAAGGATTGGATTTCCAGGGGCTTTTCGGATCCGAACATGCCTGTCAAAAATCCGATGACTCCTCCGATCAAACCAGAAACTGTAATGATCCCGACATTTCTCCAAAAACGGTAACGCGCTGACCTTTCTTTATATTTCTTTTTCATATTATTCCTCTTCCTCTACTAGACTAAAGACATTTTCCACCGGTTCCCTGAAAATCTGGGCGATGGTGATGGCAATGATAACCGAAGGGGTGTATTCACCCCGCTCCAAGAGACTGATGGACTGGCGCGAGACCCCTGCTAGCTTGGCTAGCTCGGATTGGTTGAGACCATCACGCGCCCTCAGCTCTTTCAGTCGATTTTTTAAGATCATGGCTTTCGCCCCCTTATAGTTGAATACCTTGAATATCTTCGATGCGAACTAGTTTTGTCTCGCTTTGTTGTTTATTATTCACACGGCTCAATTTGACCCAATCTTCATCGATATCCATAATTTCATATTTGGTTCCAAAACCATTTACTGTAACAGTGGCCGTTTGGCCTTTCAATTCTTCTAAAAGTCTAGACATGTCTTGATTTCCTTTCACTTGTTTTTCTAATCTTTTAATACGTTTGTTCAACTTTTTTATCTTCTTTTCTGAGCTTGCATAAACGATAACCAGAAAAGGGATAAATAGAATCCATATAGCTCCCATAAGAATACCTCCCCTTCTTTCAACTAAAAACATTGTAACACTTCTTTTTCTTTTTGACAAGCATATTTGTCAGAAAAATAAAAATATTTGTCAAAAATAAAAATATGGTTGACAACATCATTTGAGGTAAGAAATAAAAGGCCCGCATTTGCGCACCTTTAGCGTTCCTTTTTCCATTGACAAGCTCTGTAAGAAATTTTTATAATGAAGAAAATACTACTTAGGAGGATCTACATGACGATTCGTTTAGCTCAACCAAATGATATTCCTGCTTTGCTTGGTCTCTTAGAACAGATTCTTTCCGTCCACCACCAAGTCCGTCCCGATATTTTCAAGGAAAGTGGCGGAAAATATAGTGAAGAAGAGTTAGAACAGTTAATGGCTCAAGACAAGACACCGATTTTCGTCTACGAAAATGCGGATGGCCAGATCCTAGGACATCTCTTCGTCACCATTAAAGAAGTCTCTGATAATCCTGTGCTTCATCCGATAAAAACCCTCTTCATCGAAGACTTGTGTGTCGATCAAGCAGCGCGTGGGCAAAAGATTGGTGATCAACTTTATCAATTCGCTGTCAACTATGCTAGGGAAATTGGTTGCTACAACCTAACTCTCAATGTTTGGAATGACAACGAGGGAGCCCTTCGCTTCTATCAAAGACAGGGGATGAAGCCTCAAGAAACTGTCATGGAAACCACCATTGACTAATCCTTAAATTCAAAAGAGAGTGGGACAGAAATCGGTAATTCGTTAGAATTCGATTTCGTCGTCCCACCTCCGCACAGTTGAGTAGGGCTGTAAAAGCTGATGAAATCAGCGTAGTAGAGCCCACTCAACCACTGCGTCTTGCTCGACAATCCAAAAATAATTGAGAGGCTAGGACTTTTGTCCCACTCTCTTTTTTCATCGCTAAGGATTCTAATCTGGAATCATTCTCATCTTCATTAAAACTGTCAGAATTCTTTCATTATATGGTATAATGTTCCTATAACATAATTATAAAAGAAGGTCAAGAAATATGCTCATACTCGATGCAGCGCTTAAAACACCTTATCGCATCCTCAGAATTGATTTACCAAAAGATAATCTACGCCATCTTTCTCATCTGGGCATGACGCCAGGTGAGACCTTGGAAATTGTGACTAAAACCAAAGACAGTGCCATCCTCATCATTAAGGGGAGTCGGCTGGCATTTGATGCTTCTATTTTGGAAAAGATTGAGATTGCTCCCCTTGAACAGGAGCATACTTGTTTTCCACTTTCTGAGTTAGCCGTTGGTGAATCAGCCATCGTAGTGGATATTTTTGCAATCAACGAAGCCAAGCGTCGTCTCATGGACATGGGAATCACCAAACAAACCAAACTCTATCTGAGAAAGTTGCACCTTTAGGGGATCCACTTGAGATCACCCTGCGTGGCTATGAGTTAACCCTTCGAAAATCAGAAGCTCAGATGATTAGTGTGATTCGACTAGAGGAAGGAGAGAAGCATGACTGAAATCGCCTTGATCGGAAACCCCAATAGCGGGAAAACTAGCTTATTTAACCTTATTACAGGAACCAACCAGCGAGTTGGGAACTGGCCTGGTGTTACTGTAGAAAGAAAAAGTGGGATATCCAAAAAGGATAAAAGCATTCAAATTCAGGATTTACCTGGGATCTATTCCATGTCCCCTTATAGTCCTGAAGAAAAAGTGGCGCGGGATTATCTCCTAAGTCAAGAGGCAGATAGTATCCTCAACGTAGTGGATGCGACCAATCTGGAACGAAATCTCTATCTGACGACTCAATTGATTGAAACAGGTATTCCTGTCACCGTCGCACTCAATATGAGCGATGTCTTAGAGGCCCAGGGTCGTTTCATTGATACTGAAAAATTGTCCTACCAGTTAGGGGTTCCTGTCATTGCGACCAGCGCTATCAAGCAAACTGGTGTAGAAAAAGCCATTAAAAAGGCTTCTCTCACAAGAAAAGATACGGTGACAGATCTAGCCTTTCCCCGCTATGATGACCGATTGGAAGCAGCTATTTCGCAAATCCTTCAAGTGCTGGGCAATACCGTCCCAGAGAGAGCTGCTCGCTTTTATGCCATCAAGCTCTTTGAAGGGGATGCTCTTGTCACAGAAGAGTTAAACCTCTCTTCTTTCCAACAAAGTGAAATAGCAGATATCGTCCAGATTACGGAGGAAATCTTTACTGAAGACGCGGAATCTATCGTCATCAATGAACGCTATGCCTTTATCGAAAAAGTCTGCCGACTCGCCCAAGGACAAGATGCTACCTTCAAATTCAGCCTTTCAGATAAGATTGACCAGATCGTCACCAATCGGATTCTAGCCCTGCCGATTTTTGCGGTGGTCATGTATTTGGTCTATTACCTCTCCATCCAAACGGTCGGTCAGATGTGGACCGACTGGGCCAACGATGTCCTCTTTGGCAAATATGTCCCTGATGCCGTGACCAATTTTCTCCAGTATCTACACGTAGAGGATTGGCTTCAATCCTTGATCATCGACGGGGTTGTTGCCGGGATCGGAACTGTTCTCGGATTTCTGCCACAAATTTTCGTCCTCTTTATCTGCCTGGGCATCTTAGAGGATATCGGCTACATGAGTCGGATCGCCTTTGTCATGGACCGGATTTTCAGACGATTTGGTCTCTCTGGTAAGTCCTTTATTCCCATGCTGATCTCTACCGGCTGTGGGGTTCCAGCTATTATGTCTAGTCGGACCATCGAAAATGAACGAGACCGTAAAATCACTATTATGACGGCCACATTCATGCCTTGCTCTGCCAAGTTAGAAATCATCGCCCTGATTGCAGGTGCCTTTTTCCCTGACAATCCATGGGTCGCACCCAGCACCTATTTCCTTGGGATGACGACCATCATCCTATCTGGAATTGCCTTGAAAAAGACCCGTTTATTAGGTGGCCTAGCTAGTCCCTTTATCATGGAACTACCGGCCTACCACTGGCCAAAAGCCTTATCTGTTTTCCGCTATGCTTTTGGGAAGGCCATGAGTTTTGTGAAGCGTGCAGGAACGATCATCTTTAGCTTAACCATCCTAATTTGGTTCCTCTCTTCCTATAATTTCAGCCTCCAAGCTGTCCATACGGATCACAGTATTTTAGCCAGCCTTGGGAAATCCATTGCTTGGATCTTTGAACCACTCGGATTTGGGAACTGGAAGGCAACCGTTGCTGCGGTGACAGGTCTTGCAGCCAAAGAAACCGTGGTTGCTACTTTCGGCATTCTCTACAACGATAGTTCTACTGCCGGTTTATCTGCTGCCTTAAGAGTTGATTATACTTCTTTAGCAGCATACTCTTTCCTCACCTTTAACCTGCTCTGTGCTCCTTGTTTCGCAGCAATGGGAGCGATCAAGCGCGAGATGGGGGATCTAAAATGGACCATGGGTGCGATCGGTTTTCAAACAGGGCTAGCCTATGTCGTGAGCCTGGTCCTCTACCAGTTTGGCCTCGTCTTCCTTCTAGGACAGCCCATCACCATCTGGACAGGACTAGCAGTTCTTCTTCTTGTAGGCATGCTCTACTTTATCCTGCGCAAACCCCACCATCAAAAAGAGACAGTTATTACGCTCGACACCCTCGCAAATGCTCATCTATAGGAGGATTTCATGTCAACCATTATCATTGCCATCATTTTATTTGGGCTCGCCTTTCTAGGATTTCGTCATTATATCAAGGGGAAAGGATCCTGCGGAGACTGCGAGTGTTCCTGCCCCATCAAAGACGAGATGCACCAATCGCATCGACATCAGTAAGTTTTATATAAGAAAGTCCATTGACTCTATTGGGTCAATGGGCTTTTTTGAAAAGCATGAAAAAAAACGGGAGCGGGAAAGAACTCCGTAAAATAAAAAAGTTCGTTTTCCCGCCCCCGCACAGTTGATTAGGTCATCTTTGGAGCTTAAAAGCGAACAAAGATGCCAATCAACCACTGCGTCTTTCAGTTATTCCTATCAAATATCAAAGGCTGGACATTTTTGCCCAACCTCATTTTGATCTACATCTTAGCGC
>BNJV01002590.1_pt1 | contig 125238 bp, 142 predicted proteins | sample 8540591 | NCBI WGS metagenome assembly BNJV01 (sample SAMD00202457, study PRJDB9452) | human saliva metagenome | host: Homo sapiens
GATTTAAAAATCCTCTAACGCATTAAAGTCACTCAATGCTTCTACAAAATCAATTTCACTTAACGATATAGATTGCAATGACTGTATATATTCCCCATGGAGAAAATCAAGATTCTTTTGTTCTTCTTTTACTTGAGAAGATAAGATTTCTAGTCGACCTCGTTTAGCACTTAGCTGCCCTCGAGCCTCCTCTAATTGTTTTGTAGTCACTGTTAACTGCGCATCATACTCTTTAATTTCTGACGCTAAGAATGTCACTTGCTTTACGCCACAACTCTATATCCGTAGTAGGCAACGACTCTGATAAGGAATCTATTTTTGCTTCTACAGAACTGATACTAATCTCTAGTTCATGCAATGCTTTAAGCAATTCATTATGTGCAAGTTCTGATTTAGCCAACGTATCCTTAGCGGTGCTTAACCTACGCTCCGCATCAGAAATAGTCTTGCCTAGCTGTTCAGATTCACCACGTAACGTTTTGAATCGTTCCATTTGAGATAACAGAACTTGTTGAAGCGATACAAAATTTTTCTTAGAAAAACCATCTATAGAGGACTTAAGAATCGAAACTTGTGCGTCCATATGGTTAGATAATTCATGCATCCGCCCCACTAACGCATCCCTTTGACCAACTTCATTCGCTTGTTGTTGTAACGCTTTATCACGAATACCTCGAGCAGCTTCAACCTCATCCTTAGTAGGATATAATTCTGGCTTAGTTGCTAAATGAGGATGTTCTGTAGATCCACATACTGGGCAAGGCTCATCTTCTTTCACGAAAGGAACCAGTTCATACGCGCGCCCTTCTTGCATTAAATGCTCTAGCCGCTCTAAATGTACCTTCGCCTCTTTCACTGTTTTATCAAGAGCTGCTAATGTCTCATCCTTAATGTCGATTTCTTTTTGAACCTGACTAATTTCTTCTACCAACTCAGAATATCTGTGCACATGATTAAGCTGTTCTTGAATAACAGGAACCTGCTCCAGTAGTGTACTATTCTCTTGAAAGCGTTTACGTAAACCCTCAACATCTACTTCTATCTGTTTGATTAGCTGGCGTTGTATCTCTAGGTCCGCTTCACTTTTTTTACTATCCAATTGTTTTACATTACCACGTAGTGTAAACATCTTTTTTTTCAACAATCCTAACTCATCAAACTTTTCAGACTGTTGTTGGAGTTGAGCCAAAGTAGTCCTCTTAGATTGTATCGTTTCAGCTTGAGATTCTAACGCTTCATGAACCTCTATACAGTTAGTCTCATGTTGAGTAGCAGTGTCCACACTTTTTTCTGCATCGGACAGTGCCCGTTCTAATGTTGTTAAACTAGACTGTTTATCAATGTATTGTTGATATAATGCATGAACTGGAGATAAGGAATCGAGGAATTGAACCTTTTCACTCAATTGTGTACGCTCAGGTTCTTTAGCTTTCACCAAATCTAATTGGGATGTAGCCTGCGCTAGAGATTGTTGCGCTTGATTATATAGGGCCCACTCCTTACGCAAGGCATTAAATTGTTCTACCTCATTAACAGCCCTATCTCGTTCTACTACAAGTACATCACGATGTGGTACTCGATTAGATAACAGTTCACGTACATGTTCGACAGTTAGCACTGGAGTCTCTTCATCGTGAGGAATAGACTGTATCAACGCCGTTTGTTTCATCAAATTTTCTTCAATTCCAGCTTTCGTCATCATAAGCTGATTTAAGAGTCTCTTGTAGTTTTCGATATAACTCTGTTCTAAAGAGCGTATGTAGTAATTCCTCCCGTTCATTTGTAGAGGCGACAAGGAGTTTTCTGAATTCCCCTTGTGGCAATAGAACCACTTGTAAAAATTGATCCTTACGAAAACCTATGATTCGTTGAATTGTATCGCGAATGGCAGCCGCAGAGGTAGCGATAACCTTCCACTCACCAGCTTTCATTTCATAGACAGTGGCACTAGCATTCTGTTCGCGCATACCTGTACCGCGTTTTTTGGCTACCATCTGTTTTGGTAATCTTTCAACACGATATTGAGCATCTCCGATGGCAAAGGAAAAATCTACACGCGTCATCCGCTCAGGTTCAGCAAAATCACTGCGAATAGCATCAGTTTTACGCGCTTCTCCGCTAGGCTCACCATATAAAGCGTACACCATAGCATCTAAAATGGATGTTTTCCCTGCTCCTGTGGGACCGGAGATAAGGAACATAGAATGATTCTCTAATTCGCTAAAGTCCAAGGTAACCGAATCTCGATACGGACCAAAGGCTTCTATAGTTAAAGATATAGGCTTCATCTAGTCCTCCTTTAAAATTCGATCCCATACAGAGTTGATATATTGTTGCTCACGCTCTGTTAAGGGGTTCTTCCACACGGTTTCAGCAAACTGATTAAATAATTCACGCTCGTTTAACTCTTTAAATACGGCATCCCCCATATCTACCACAGGTGTTGCTATGCGCCCTGCCAATTCAATGGTCATACATCGATGATAAACCTGACGCAACTTAGCCATACCATCCATGATAGGCATCGTATCTAGAAGGCGTGCCTGCACGTAATCATCCTTATGTTTCGTTTGAAGAGCTGTATTATTTAAAAGGTCCTCAAAATAACCTTCCAAGATGACTACATCCCGCTTAGCCTCTACAGGGATTGTACTAATATCTACCTTCCCATTTGTATCCATATCAATAATAGTAAAAGATTTCTTCTGCCCATGTTCATCAAAGGAATACTTCAATGGCGATCCGCTATAGCGAATATGGTCTGCCCCCATCCGTTGCGGTCCATGTAAATGTCCAAGAGCTGTATAGTGAAAGTTTTTAAAAACGTGAGGGCTCACCTGTTCACTACCACCTACAGACAATGTTCGTTCCGAACCACCTACTTCGCCACCCATTACAAAGGCGTGACTAATGGCAATGCTACGCATCTGTTTTGGCACTTGTTTATATAGATAATCACTCCAAGCCTGATACATTTGATCATAATTATGTAAGTTAAGTTCGGACGTTTCTTGCTCCTTATCATCTACATAGGAAAATAAAGTATCATCAGCTATATCCGTATCAACTGTTTTTGATTCACTAGCGCTCAATCCCAACGCCTCACCTATGCGACGCGGTTCACTAAATGGCATAGGGCAAATGGCTACCTTACCATCAGAACTTTCAAACTCAAAGGGCTGTAACGCATGATGAGGGGAACCCCAAATATGAATACCAGACCTGCTTAACATAGACCGTCCCACTTCAAGACGCTCTGCCCCGTCATGATTACCACTCACTACAAATAGAGGTACCTTAAAGTCCATAGCAAGACGCGTGATGATGGCATCCCACAATTCGATGGCTTCAATAGGAGGCACCGCTCGATCAAATACATCACCTGCCAGCAAGATGCCATCGATTTTTTCTTCTTTCAAAATAGTAAAGAACTGATGCTCCAACACATAAGCTTGGTCATCTGTTAAATACTGACCATAAAAAATACGACCTAAATGCCAATCCGCAGTATGTAAAAAACGCATTTCATCCCCCTTTCCAGTTCTTCCTATACCTTATATATTTAGTTTATACCAATTATTATATAACTCAATTTATTTTGCTTGATTATTGATTATCTACGATAGAGCGCAACATAGCAATTTCTTTTGCATAGCCCTCTAATTCATTTGGCGTCTCCAAATAGAACGGCAAGCTCGTCAGTTTAGGATGTGTCACAATACGAGCAATTGCATCGATACCGATATGACCTTCCCCAATTTTTTCATGACGGTCTTTATGAGCCCCCATAGGATTTTTTGAATCGTTCAAGTGAATCGCTTTCAAACGGTCGAGACCAACAATACGATCGAACTCGTCGATGACACCATCTAAATTATTAACGATGTCATAACCGCCTTCGTGAATATGGCAAGTATCTACACAAACACCCATGTACTCTTTTAATTTTACACCGTCAATAATACGAGCAATTTCTTCAAAACGAGAGCCAATTTCCGTGCCCTTACCAGCCATAACCTCTAAAAGAACCGTTGTTTTCATGCCTGGGAATAAGATTTCATTCAAGCACTCTACGATGTATTCGATGCCTTGGTCAACACCTTGCTTTACATGACTGCCGGGATGAAAGTTATACATCTGGCCTGGTAAATATTCCATGCGTTCTAAGTCTTCTGTCATGGCTTGTTTTGCAAAAGAGCGCAAATCTTCCTTAGCTGCACACGGATTATACGTATACGGTGCGTGGGCTAACAAGGTACCAAAGTTATGTTCTTTCATATACGCACTAAGGCTATTCATATCGTCTACATCGAGAGCACGCATGCTACCACCGCGCGGATTGCGCGTAAAGTATTGGAATGTATTGCCCCCAATTTTGGTAGCTTCCTTTCCCATATGTAAATACCCTTTTGATATTGATAAATGTGAACCTATAATAAACATTAAATTTCCTTTCCACTCTATTTTTACTCAAAAAAACCCCCTGCATCTTATACGCAGGGGGCGTCTGTTAGTGACTTTCTTTTTTTGCACATTCTGGGCATACGCCTTCGAATGTAATTTGTTGTCCTGTAATTTGATAAGCACTAGCTTTTTCCAGCAATATCAGCAAATAGCATGTAGATCGACATTCATCATATCTTCTACCTTGTTACAACGAACACAGCGAATATGTGCATGAGCTGTTGTATCCCAATCATAATGTGCGCGTTCATCGCCCACTTCCAATACCTTAACAAGGCCAATTTTTTCAAAAATCTCCATTGTTTTGTATACGGTTGCTAAACTCATGCTTGGATGTGTAGGACGCAAGCTATGATAAATCATCTCTGCTGTTGGGTGATTGTGATGACCACGCAAAGCATCATAAATTGCAATTCGTTGAGGGGTTACCTTAAACCCTTCGCTTCGCAAAATTTGTGCGATATCCATAATAATCTACCTTTCTCCACTTGGAAACATATCGGTACTCTATCGTCCATTTTCAAACAATAATTATTATTTATTGTACCATTCCAGTAGATTTTAAGCAATAAAAAACGTGGATTTATACAATCCACGTTTCTCATAACTCATATTTACTATTAATCTGTATTAAACCAAATTCACACTGTAATTAGTCTTTAAAATATGGTTTAAAACCTTCGCTTTGATGACGAGGTTTACGATCGGCTCTAGGACGGTCGCTACGACGATCATCACGACGACGGCTATCACGGCGGTCACCTTTGCGATCATCACGACTGCGGCGCGGACGGTCATCACGACGACGCTCACCATCGCGGCGGCCCCCATCTCTGCGACGGTCTCCATCACGACGGCGGCGATCACCACGACCACCTTCACGGCGACGACGCACGCGTAAAGGTTTTTCTTCTGTAATATTTACAGGTGTTGTATCTGGTTCTTTTGTTAACAATTTAAGTGCTGCCGCAATCAATGTAACGGAATCAGTATCATTCAACAACTCTTCTGCATTCACCTTAAATGGTGCCAACTCTTCTGTATTGTTAGCCATTTCAATTAAGCTTTCAACAGCAAGACGTTGTTGACCTTCTAGAACTTCGCCCAAAGATGGAGCACGACGTTTTGCAATTTTACGTTTTGTTAAACGTTCAATAGCATGAAGGTGTTCAATTTCACGAGGGATAACAAATGTATAGGCTTCGCCTGCCTTACCTGCACGACCTGTACGACCTACACGGTGCGTATAGCTTTCAGGATCTTGTGGCAAATCATAGTTATATACATGAGATACGCCGGAAATATCAAGGCCACGAGCAGCCACATCAGTAGCTACAAGAATGTCAATTGTACCTTCTCGGAATTGACGAATTACACTATCACGTTTTTGTTGTGATAAATCACCATGGATACCTTCCGCCATATAGCCCCGTTTTTTAAGAGCTTCTGTTACTTCATCAACACGACGTTTCGTACGTGTAAAGATGATAGCCAACTCTGGCGCTTGTAAGTCGAACAAACGGCACAACACGTCAAATTTTTGACGATCTTGTACTTCGATATAGTATTGTTCGATAAGATCCATCGTTACTTGCGTAGGTTTCATACGAATCAACGTTGGCTCTGTAAGGTATGTTTCTGCTAACTCACGAATTGCCTTAGGCATTGTTGCAGAGAATAGCAATGTTTGGTGATCTTCTGGGATAGCCCCTAAAATTTTGTTGATGTCATCTACAAAGCCCATGTTCAACATTTCATCAGCTTCGTCAAGAACGACAATCTTAACGTCTTCAAATTTAATAGAACCGCGGTCCATATGGTCCATCAATCGGCCAGGTGTGGCAACGATGATTTGCGGATGCTTTTTCAATGCACGGAATTGACGGTTAATATCTTGGCCACCATAAATAGGTAATGCCGTAATATCCGTATACTGAGCCATTTTATTAAGCTCTTCTGCTACTTGAATAGCTAATTCTCGTGTAGGGGACAAAATCACTACTTGAACGTGACGATTACTGCCGTCTACGCGTTCCAATACAGGTAGGCCAAAGGCCGCTGTCTTACCAGTACCTGTTTGAGCTTGACCGATCATGTCTTTACCGCTCATGGCAACTGGGATAGCTTCCTGTTGAATTGGCGTAGGCTCTTCAAAGCCCATATCGTTTAACGCACGTAGAACAGGTTCGCTAATCATTAATTGTTCAAATTTTTCTAACATCTAAATGTGTTTCCTCCTATCGCGCACGAATTATGCGCGTTAGAATAGTATATCATATTTCAATGGTGAAAGCTATTACATCAAATGTATTTTCTAATACATATATCCGCTTATACTAATCAACTATATGAGTAAACATATAATTTAGGTATAATATAATTAAAATAACTTCTAAAAGAGCCCAACAAATTAATGGATACTCTTTAAGCATTTACAATGTTGCCAAACTTTTAAGAGCATTATAAAAGGAATATACAATGAAACCACTTACTCTTAAACGATTTGTATTATTACCATTAATCATATTCTCCCTCATAATGACAACAGGTTGTCATCTTCTCTCCCATTACAGTGAGGATGAGGTACACCAATATATAAATAAGAACTATCCTAATCTGACCTATCACCTAGAGTCACGAAGGGGCAATACATGGCAAGTCACCTTTGACAAATATCCACAAATGCCCATTGAAATATCTGAAGTCTTGCACACCTCTGCACCTGTTGTACCACAAGTTGAGCGAATACTGATAACCAATATCCCATTAATAACCGCATTTCCATTAATGAAAAACTATCTAACAGCAGAGGAGTTATCCTATGCTACATACGATACATCTTCTTTGTATATTGAAATGCCTATCCCCTATTCAGCCATAGAAAACCATGATGTAACAAATTTTTACAATCGAATGGATCAATTCTGCAAAGAATATGCTGCAACATATCCAGATTTCAAAGAAAAAATATATATTAGAGTCATCATAAAACCTTCTGATGGTTCTGATGCACCGGAAGAGTACAGAAAAATATTCCGCTTATCCCAATATTAATAAAATAGGTGCTCCTAAGGAGCACCTATTTTAATTATGTAACGATGTTACCATTTGATACCTTAGATTTATTATATGCAACATCATTTCATATTGTCATTAATCCTTATAACCCGTCTAAAAAAATCATAGCCGCCATTTATATTGTCGCCAATTACCATTTCACTATCTTGAAAGTATGGTGAAACAGGAAGATATCCCCACACAACACCTAATCCTCCACATATATTGCGGCCACCATCTCCACCTTTATAGGAAAATCTACCTTCGTCATATACGATTTCTCTACAATACGGATCATCACCTATAATCAATCCAAAAAAGTTTTCCTTTTCTAATGTATACGCTCCATCATTATCCATCCATTCCATATGCTTTAAATTCATCGAAAAATCTATATTATTCCCCCATGGAAAGATAGTTCTACACCCCTTGCCAGCTAAATACTCCCACTCTCTTTGTGTAGGAAGAGAGTATCCATTATCTTTTATGTTTTGTAACAGTTTCTTAAATGTGGTGACTTCATAATATTTGCCACACCAATTACTATCATCTGTTTTATATAAGCAAACTGTGTTGTGAACCATAACTTCAGAAAGGCCTTTTATCTCGGCTTTTTTAATCATATTCTGCCACTCTCTATTTTGTATAAGTTCCTCATCGGAAATAGGTATCCAACAGGTTTCACTATACGTTTTTTGTACTAAAATCGGATGTATTATAAATTCACCCTCTTGGGTAAAATTATGCGTAAGATACTTTTCTATGTTGGATATTATTGCCTCATCTGCCAGTGCTTCGCTAATCTTAGTTAAAATATCCTCTTCACTATAAATTTCATCTTCGTAACCATCTAAAAATACATAGGCAAGATCCATTAAGCTTTCTTTATCAAAAATATCTTGCAACTTTTTATTGTCAAAATTAAGACCGAGCCTAACGGTATCCCCAGGAACAAATACAAAATCTATGCCATCATTAGAGCGATATACTGCCGTATATGTTGATTTTTCAAAAGCCTTAAACTCTTTAAAACATATCAATTCTAAATTATATATTGCTGCCAATGTATTTAATAATGCCTTTTTATCAGAAACAGATAACAAATCATATTGAGGATTGTATAATTTATCGATTGAAATATGATTCATAAATTAAATACTCCTTAATTTTTCATCTGATACACATATGCTACATTATAATTATTAGTATATATATTCATTATAATTTAGAGAGAGGGAATTATGAACGGAATTAACTGGACACATCTAGTGACGCTCACCTTATCACCTGAAAAAGGTAGTAATGAACTCAAAACCAATGGTGCCCTTAATGAAGCCTTACCAATGGGTATCATCGCTTATGTTGTAATGGCTATCTTAACGTATCTTATAGCATGCATCACGATAAGCATCGTAAGTTATTCATTCTTTACCATCTTTTCATTTACCACATTATTGGGACTCATAGTTAAGGGATTATTAAAGGCTGTCATCCCAGCTCTATTAGCAAGCTATATCTTTAACTTTTATTGTAATCGCACCTATCCTACAATCAGTGTAACATTCCAAAACACATTCAAACAATTCATGTACGCTGTAGGAGTATTTGCAGTCCTTACACTAGTACAAAATATTATATTTGTACCATTTATGATGAGTTTATACACTAATACACTCCCATCCGGTCTAGTTAGAACAGTTATATTCATCTTGAATATGTGTACTTATGGATGGACCGCATTTACATTATTAAAACTATGTATTGCAGAATATAATATGTCTGTGCGAGATACTGCAACAACCTTAGTTGTTAGTATCGTTCCACTCATCGTCATCAACTATATCATAAAAAATATATTCTAGTTCTATGTTAACAAAATTATAATGGATAACTCGAACGGGCACCAATAATTAAATTGGTGCCCGTTTAATTATTTTCACTAATCGCATATTCTATTTACTTAGATATTGACGGAGTGTTTGATTCTCTAATGGTTCTAATTGTAATGCCTTCCGATTCTTAATTGCATTAATAGCTAATGCTTCAAAAAGTATCTTTATCAAAATCAGAAAACTCATTAAATGAATTAAGTACTATGAATCGTTGATTCAATAAATTAGGCAGTATCTCAAAATCTTTCGTTCTTACCTTATCTAACTGGTTTCGTACATAAGCTTCATGTCTCTCATCACTTGAATTATTCTTATCAAACCGATTTATATCAAGATTGTCAGAATAATAGCTATAAATAGTTTTCTGAGAAAAAAATCAATTTTTAGTCAATTTTCTAAATTCAAAAATATAATACGCATCATTCCTCATAATATGCTCACTACCATTCTCACCGATTATGGTACCTGTAGAAAGATCGACTATATCTCCATGCTTAATAGGGCTTTCTTTTTATATGATATATAGAAAAGGCGACTTTTATAGGATACCCACTTTGTAAACCGGTATATCGTTTCTCACTATCTAGAAATATTTCATTCCATATTTCTCTATCGCTTTCATCAAGGCTAGAAATATTAGGATATAACTCATCAAGACTTATATTAAATTGCGTCACTTTAGCATCTTTTTCTGGGAATAAAAAGTATTATAACTATTTATATTTTTTTATTCCAACGATCTAAAAAAACTTACATTTTCATCAAAGATACCTATACCGGATAAAGTTATGTAATAGAGTTTATTATTCACCTCATGAACAGCCACTACACCATCAGCAATCTTATGTTCTTCATCACTATAATATAATCCGCTATTCTGCAATTCGCTTAAATAGATTGAACCTCTTTGAAAATCACTACCACCAGCAAACAAAAAAATATTATGACTACCAGTATAGTAATGTAAATTAATATCATAGCAGCAACAATACAAGTAATCCATTTAAATACTCGCTTTAAATTCATAGGTACCCTCTCAAAATAACTTCTATATATCAAAATTATAACATACGGTTTACTATCACTTATAGAATACTATTATTATGCATAAAGAAGGTCTCACCTATGTAAATGATGATATAAGAATAAAGAACTATCAATATAACTCAGCCAAGAAAATAATGGAAAACACCCATAATACAACGCCATATGTCATATTTGTTTTTACCTTATCAAGACTTACCTTTCCATTATGCAGTAATTTACCCGTTGTACTATAAGGGATCATCGGCCCAGGAACCAAAACTGTAATGTAAACTCAAGGCTTTGAGCTGTATATTCTACACCATTTAATAGATACTTAACATCATATCCGTAAATAACTGTAAAATTAGGAAGTTCTTTAATAATTCTAGGCTTAACTGACAAAATCTCTACGGAAATACCTTTTCGACGACACCAGAAGCGATATGTAATAAAATATGTCCCAAAAATCATTAGAACGATTGCTACACAGAACTGCCATGGATTAACAAACATTATTTCTTGTCCTTTCTAAAGTTGATTTTGATATCCTACAAATTTAACCACAGTTCGATTTACAGATATATGCGCACTGGCTTCAACACCAATAACATGTAAAGTATAACCACCTGGAGTCAGTGTTGTATTATATGACCCCAAAAGATTCTAATCCCCTGATACTGATAAGCCAGAAACCTCTTGAATAATTATATTAGGATCAACTACCCTATATCCACTAAAATCTGTTAACCATATTCTTGACACCTTACCACTTATTGGAAAATTAAGGCCAAGATTGTCTGTAAACGTAGTTACTTCTGGGTATCCATTAAAATATCGTAGTAAGAAAGCATTAGTTAATTACTTCATCCATACAGGAACTGATGTAAAGAAGTTATTAAATTCAGATTATAGGACAAAACGTATTGGTAGTGACACTGTTAATGATAATACGTTTAATTATTCAAGGTCTATATAACTAAACTTAGACTGTATTAGATTTTCTTCATCCTCTTTTGTGGAAATTATAAAATCAACAGCAATCAAATCAATACACATTACAGGCATAACTATTTTTGCTTTAACACCATTTAGTACTGGACTTACCCATTTCTTATTATGAGTCATCTCTCCATCTGTTTTTTTACAACACATGGTTCGACACTAATATCTTGAATATCATATTCATGATTACGATATTCATGAAATTTCATTGATTTATTCTTAAATAAAATGTCACTTTTTAATATTAACCTCTATACAGTTAATAAATTTAATTTCACAGGATTCTGACACTAATATAACTGTATTACCAAAATCTTTAATATCTAATGAATATGGCATTTCATCCCATAAATCTAATATATCAATTCTTTTTTGAAGTTCCATCATTTTATCCTCCACAGTCAGTATACCATCTGAGATTGCAGATTGAGTAGTAGAGTTTGTAGTAGTATGATAACGCAAAAAGGCACCTTCTTCGAGGTGCCTTCTTATCAAATATACGTAAAAGGAGAAGCTATTAAATTATTAATCTAAATCGTAGAAACCAGATGGTTTATCGCTCAAGTTAATAATGATATTTTTCATTTGAGTGTAGTGCTCAAGGATTACTTTGTGAGTTTCACGGCCGATACCAGATTGTTTATACCCACCGAATGGTGCACCAGCTGGGATGGAGTTATATGTATTAACCCACATACGACCTGTTTCAATAGCTCGAGCTACACGGATTGCACGGTTAAGATTTTGTGTAAATACGCCACCACCAAGACCGTATAGGCTATCATTGGCTTGTTCGATTACTTCATCTTCGCTATGGAATTTAATCACTACTGCCACCGGACCAAAGATTTCTTCACGAGCTACACGCATATCATTTGTAGCATCCACGATGAGTGTCGGTCTTACGAAGCAACCTTTACCAAGTTCGCCATCTGTAATACGTTCACCACCAGCTACAACACGAGCGCCTTCTTCCTTAGCAAGTTCTACATAGCTAAGTACTTTCTTAACTTGTGCTTCGTAAATCAAGGAACCTAGTTGTGTAGATTCATCCCAAGGAAGACCTACTTCACCTTATCAAATAATGCGGACAGTTCAGCTACGAATTTATCATAAATTGTATCTTGTACAAAGATACGGGAACCAGCGCAGCACACTTGACCTTGGTTGAAAAGAATACCGAGCATTGCCCCATCAAGAGCTTGTTTCCAGTTCGCATCGTCAAAGAAGATATTCGCCGATTTACCACCTAATTCCAATGTAGCAGGAATCAAGCGTTCAGATGCTGCTTTATATACATCAAGACCTACTTCTGTAGAGCCTGTGAAAGCAAGTTTACTGAAACCAGGATGATCAAGGATATATTGACCAGATTTAGAGCCTTTACCAGTTACGATATTCACAACCCCTGGAGGCAAGATTTCTTTTAAAATATCGCCTAATACTAAAAGGCTAAGGGATGTATGGCTAGAAGGTTTGATAACAACTGTACAACCTGCTGCCAAAGCTGGTGCCAATTTCCAAGCAGCCATTAGGAACGGGAAGTTCCAAGGTACTACTTGACCTACTACGCCGATTGGTTCACGAATAATAAGACTTAATGTATTTTCATCAAATACTTGTGCCGAACCTTCTTCTGCGCGAAGTACGCCAGCGAAGTAACGGAAATGGTCTGCACCAAGTGGAATATCTACGTTTAATGTTTCACGGATTGGTTTACCATTGTCATAGGTCTCAACTTGTGCCAAATGTTCTTTGTGAGCATCAATGGCATCTGCAATCTTTAATAAATAAACTGCCCGATCGACTTGAGAAACTGTTTTCCACGTTTTAAAAGCCTCTGTTGCAGCCTGCTACAGCTTTATCAACATCCGCCTGCGTAGCTTCTGCACAAACAGCAAGTTGCTCGCCATTAGCAGGGTTATATACATTAAATTCAGCACCATCAGATGCAGGTACCCATTCATTATTGATTAAAAGACCATATCTTTCTCTAATATGTAAACTCATAGTACTTCCTCCTTTAATGGATAACGACTATTAATTATCTTCTATGGAGTTCATCATACACCCAATATCTAAATACTTCAATCTATTTTTATTATTTTTCGATATAGTGATTTTTATTGTATTCTCAATAGTTTTTATTCTATATCAAAATCGATATACTTATCACTATTTATGATAAAACTACATACAAAAAAAGGAGTCCTCTATTACCTAAAGGACTCCTTTTTAATCATGTTCAATTTTTGACATGTATAATTTTTTTACGAATTCCCCTAATAAAAATTAGGCCTTTTTTTCTTGTCTTTATTTCTCAATGACTTGACGGATAATCCGATACGATTTCGCTTTTACATCTACAGAGATGATCTCGGCTTCAATAATATCGCCTACAGCAAGTACATCAGAAGGATGTTGTTTTCGCCGTACATAGTTCGCTACGATGTAATAAACCATTCGTTTTTTAAACCAAAATCAATAAAGGCACCAAAGTCTACTACATTATGCACCGTACCTTTTAACAACTGTACCAACTTTGATATCCTCAAGACTTACTACATGCTTTACGTGTCAGAGGTGCTGGTAAATCCTCACGAGGGTCACGACCTGGTTTAGCAAGAGCTGCAATGATATCTCGCACAGTGGGAATACCCGCATCAAGCTTATGCGCCATCTTATCTACATCAACCAATGGTAATTTGACCTGTAATGCTTCAAGTTGGGATTTATCTTGTAAATCCTTTAATGTAAAACCTAATTCACCAATAATACGTTCTGCCAACTCATAAGACTCAGGGTGAACAGATGTATTATCCAATGGATTCTTAGCACCATTTAATCGCAAGAAACCGGCACACTGAGTAAATGCTGCAGGACCTAAGCGTGGCACCTTTAATAGTTGCTTACGACTAGTAAACCCACCATTTTCTTGACGGAATGCTACAATATTTTTGCTACCGTACCAGAAATGCCTGCGATATGTTGCAAAATCGCCGGAGATGCCGTATTAAGCTCTACTCCAACATGGTTAACTACAGATTCAACAACTTGATCCAATGTATGAGTTAATTGTTTTTGGTTAACATCATGTTGGTATTGACCAACCCCAATAGATTTAGGATCGATTTTAACGGACTCTGCCAATGGATCTTGTACACGTCGTGCAATAGATACGGCGCCGCGAATCGTTACGTCTAAATCTGGCAATTCATCAATGGCCAATTTTGATGCAGAATATACAGATGCCCCCGCTTCATTAGTAATGATGTAGTGGCAATCTAATTTTTCCTCTTCAATCATCTTAGACGCAAATTGTTCTGTTTCATAAGAGGCTGTACCATTACCGATAGACAAGAGCGTCACATTAAATTTACGAATTTTCTCAGCTAATTTCTTTTGTGCTTCTTGTTTTAGTTTTTCACTATTTGTTAAATAATAAGCACCATAATCCAGTACATTGCCTTGCGCATCGATAATAGCCATCTTACAGCCCGTACGATACCCTGGGTCGAGGCCCATAATGACATGACCTGCCAATGGCGGTTGTAACAATAAATTTTTAAGATTTACACCAAACACCTTAATTGCTTGCTCATCTGCAGATTCGGTTAATTCATTGCGAATATCCCGTTCAAGAGCAGGGAACATCAAGCGTTTATATGCATCTGCTACGGCGCTAGCTTTCACATCACTAAAAATAGATTGTTCATTTTTAGTAATACCACGTACCATGTATTGAATATAAGATTCATCGGGTACGGTTAGGGCCAATTTAAGAGCCCCTAATTTTTCACCTCGATTAACCGCCAAGATACGATGGGACGGCATCTGCCGAACTGGTTCAGCATACTCATTATATTGAAGGAATTGGTCCTTGTGTTCATTATCTTCCACGAGTTCCGCTTGGATAAAACCTTCCTTCCACATACGCTTACGAAGAGTAGCGCGAAAATCAGCACTGTCGCTGACAATTTCTGCAACGATATCCGACGCACCTTGAATGGCGTCCTCCGGTGTAGGCACGTCTTCAGAAATATATTCTCTTGCGATATCTAGAGGATTACCGGATGTAACCGTATCATTCAAAATCATATCTGCTAAAGGCTCTAGTCCTCGTTCCCGGGCAATCATGGCCCGTGTCCGTTTCTTAGGTCGATATGGTAAATACAAATCCTCTAATTCTTGTAATTTTACGGCTTTCATCAAAGATGCCATCAATTCATCGGTCATCTTTTCTTGTTCCGTAATGGCATTGATGATTTCTTGACGCCGTGCTTCTAAATTGCGCAAATATTTAATGCGTTCTTCGATAGTTCGTAGTTGTTCATCTTGTAATTCACCTGTTACTTCTTTTCTGTAACGAGCGATAAACGGCACCGTGTTACCTTCATCTAAGAGAGTAACCGCTGATTCTACTTGACCAGGCTTAACACCCAATTCCTTTGCAATAATGGCAAACATTGATTCCATTAGTTATGTCCTTTTCTTTCATATGTTACAAATCGATGAGGATATGTATTTTTATCATCTACCGTCCCCTCTACAACAGAGGTAATTGTGAAAGCTGACGCATCAAATTCAGGGAAATGAGCATCTCCTTCAAATTCATGGTCAACCTCCGTAATATGCATTACATCTACATACGGTAAAAAGGCTTCGTAGATTTGTGCGCCCCCAATAACATAGGCTACATCTATCTCTTTAGCAGCCTTTACAACAGCCTCTGGCGAGGAAAATACACGTACCCCTTCCGGTGCATTAAAACCTTTATTTTTCGTAATCACCCAATGTTCTCGATTAGGCAATAAAAAGGGCAAGCTTTCAAAGGTCTTACGGCCCATAATAATAACGTGGCCCGTCGTTTTTTCCTTAAAGAATTTCAAATCATTTGGTAAATGCCAAATCAAAGAATTATCCTTGCCGATAACGCGATGATGTGCCACCGCTACGATAAGTGCTAACATAGTATCCCCCTATACGGCTACAGTCATAGCCAATTTGCCTAAATGTTCATACCCTTCTAACACGATATCATCCGGTGTGAAGTCATAAAAGTCAGTAATTTGTGAATTGACACTAATTTTAGGCGCTGGCAACGCTTGATCTCGACGAGATAATTGCTCGCGCAATGCATCCACATGATTTTCGTAAATATGTGCATTATTAATAACATGAGTAAACTTACCAGGCTTCAAACCGGTTACTTGGGCAATCATACATAAGAGCGCTGCATATTGAGCCGTATTAAATGGAACACCAAGCCCCATATCACCACTGCGTTGGATGAGCATGCAGTTTAAATAGCCATTGCCCACATCCCACAATGTTTCATACGCACAAGGTTGCAAAGCCATATCAGGCAAATCCTCAATATTCCATAATGTAACAATCATGCGGCGACTATCTGGATCCTCTTTTATAGTTTTGATGAGATTATCCAATTGTTTATATTTAGCGATTTGGTATCCATAGGCCTTACCAATAGTTCCATCTTCGCGCATCCACTCATCCCACACATGAACATTCATATCTTGTAATTTACGCACATCATTGGACTGCATTTGCCAAATCCATAACAATTCTTTCACAGCTGTTTTGAAAGCCACAAATTTTGTAGTTAAAATTGGAAATTCCTCTTGTAAATCAAACTGCATAATTTGTTGTGGCAATTTATATGTGGCTATGCCTGTTCTATTTTGACCATATATGCCATGATCTAATATATTTTCAATAATATTGAGATATTGTGTATCCGCTGAGCTCATAGTTCCCCCTAGTCATATTAGAAATCACTCAATATAGCGTTATAGAAACGCCAATTTGTTACCCCTTATATTGTGAAATGGCCTCTAAAAATGAAAGTCCATATTTCTTTAATTTTGCTTCCCCTACGCCCTTTATATTGCCAAACTCACCTAATGTTTTTGGCCGTATATTGGCTAAATCGATAAGCACCGTGTCAGGGAATATAATATACGGCGGCACACTAAGTTGCGATGCCAGTTGTTTGCGATGTTGACGTAAATGTTCAAATAGTCCACCAGAACCAGAACGGGGTACTTCGGAGCGAGATATAGAGGCTGATTTTTTCGTTTTACGAGATGGCACGATGACCTCTTGCCTAATTTCTTCTACCTCTTTATGCCCTGCTAGTACCTCTTCTGCACCGGCGGTGACGGATAAGACCGGATATTTTCCCATAGAACTCCGCAAGTATCCAGAGGCCACAAATTGTTGTATGAGGCCCTTAATCTCCTTATCCCCTACATCCGATAAATACCCAAATACGGATAATGCATCAAGACCTGCTCGCGTAATGCGGTCAGTCCGTTCTCCGCGCACGATGGACGAAATCATAGAGGCACCATACCGCTCCTCGGTGGCGATAATGGCACGGAATATGGCCTTTGCCTCTTTCGTAACATTAACACGTTCCCCTTTTGTATTACAGGAACTGCAGTTACTGCATTCGAGCCACGGAACGATTTCACCAAAATAGGCGAGCATATATTTTCTTAGGCAAGTACTACAGAAAACAGTAATCAATCATGGACTGCAGTTTTCTAAGTTCTACCTGCTCACGTTGTGGTTCTAAATGACCTTGTTCAATCAAATACTTATGAACTCGCACATCTTGCCCACTATAGAGCAGAATACATTCCGCCGGTGCACCGTCGCGTCCAGCACGGCCTGCCTCTTGATAATAGGACTCCATATTGCGCGGCATTTGGTAATGCAACACATACCGCACATTACTCTTATCGATGCCCATGCCAAATGCGTTGGTGGCTACCATAACTTGTAATTGGTCGAAGGCGTATTTATTTTGCATATCTTTGCGCATCTCATCGGATAATCCGGCATGGTAATATCCGGTTTGGATTCCGGCACGGGTCAAATTATCGTAGACTCGTTCTACATCCTTGCGCGTAGAGCAATAGATGATACCATTTTCATGACTATGACGCCGCACATAATCGACTACATAATCCATGCGCTTTGGTGTGCGCACGACGGAAAACGATAAATTCGGCCTATCAAATCCCGTAACATACACATTCGCATGATCGAGACCTAATAATGTTTTAATATCATTTTCTACTGCCTTCGTAGCAGTTGCTGTGAAAGCCCCCACCACGGGACGCTTAGGCAAACTAGCTAACCAATCACCTATCAATCGATAGGAAGGTCTAAAATCATGACCCCACTGTGAAATACAGTGCGCTTCATCAACAATGACTTGAGAGATAGGCATAGAGCGTAACACATTGCAGAAAAAATTGGAACCTAATCGCTCTGGTGCAATATATAATAATTTAATATTCCCACTACGTACATCGTACATGGTCTTATTAAATTCTGTTTGCGTTAATGTACTATTGATTAGTGCAGCCGGTATATTCTGATCCACCAAACCATCTACTTGGTCTTTCATCAAAGATATTAAGGGCGAGAATACGACGGTAAGCCCTGATTTACAAAGTGCTGGAATTTGAAAGCATATTGATTTACCTGCCCCGGTAGGCATGATGGCCACTACATCCTCGTTCTTTTAATAAAGACTCTACAGGAGCCTCCTGAGCGGGCCGAAAGGATGTATACCCAAAGTAGGTTTGCAGTAGTTGTAACGCTCTATCACGAGAATTAATAGCCTCCATCGGTATACCTCCTTTCCTATGTGTACAAAATTAACAATGTTATATGCCATATCAAAATGAAATATCGTGTCTATTTATTGTATCATTTTTTGAGGTGTTTTTTGAATTATTTTCATATAATACTGTTTAGTAATTTTAACAATATCATCAATATTTACCAATAAATTATATGATTTACATATCCTATAGAATGGCAATTTATGGTACAATAATTAGTATGTATTTTAACGTGGTGAACAACCCTAAGGAGGTTTTATATAGGCATGACACACAACAACATAATGATCATAATCGCCTTTGCCTTGTATTTAGGACTGATGATGTACATCGGGGTCTACTATTATCGCAAATCGAACAGTATTGGTGACTATATATTAGGCGGTAGACAGCTAGGGCCGTGGATTACGGCACTCAGTGCCGAAGCCTCCGACATGAGCGGTTGGATGCTCATGGGTGTACCGGGTCTTGCCTATACTACAGGTATTTCCGGTGTATGGATTGCCGTAGGACTTACCTTGGGCACCTGGGCCAACTGGCGATTCGTATCCCGTAGATTGCGTAACCATACGGAGGTAGCTAGCGACAGCTTAACATTGCCGGATTATTTAAAAAATCGGTTTCCACGATCAATCCCATTCGGTAGCTGTTATTTCCGCATTGTTTATATTAATCTTCTTCCTCATCTACACATCCTCTGGATTTGTGGCAGGAGGCAAATTATTCAATACCATCTTCGGTTTAGACTATACGGTATCCCTCTTTATTACGGCGGGCATTGTAGTATTTTATACCTTCCTCGGAGGTTTCCTCGCCGTATCTTGGACGGACTGTATTCAAGGGGCGTTGATGTTCTTCGCCATCTTGGCTGTACCTATTACGGCAGCTATGTACTTAGGTGGTCCTATTGATACGATGCAACTCATCCAAAGCGAATTTCCTCAAGGTTTAAACCTCTGGGGTGATACGAGTGATATGTTTGCCCTTGTTATCGGCATCATCTCTTCCCTTGGTTGGGGTCTTGGCTACTTCGGTCAGCCACATATCCTAGTTCGCTTCATGGCGATTTCCGATGCGAAGGAACTAAAAAAATCTACAAATATTGCTATGGTTTGGGTTATCCTTTCCTTATTAGCGGCTATTTTCGTAGGCCTCATCGGTCATGTATATATGTTACCAGAAAAATTAGTTGGTACAGATGCAGAAACGATATTCCTCGTTATGACGGAACGTTTATTTACGCCATTTATGGCTGGCCTCATCTGGTCTGCTGTGCTTGCAGCTATCATGAGTACTGCATCCGCTCAACTATTAGTAACAGCCTCTGCTATTGCTAATGATTTCTATGCTAATATCATTCACAAAACGGCAACCGACAAAGAACTCGTGCTTGTAAGCCGTATTGTTGTATTGTTGGTAGCGGCTATATCCATTTTCTTAGCATTAAATCCAGATAGCCTCATCCTTACGATGGTTGCTTACGCATGGGCCGGCTTTGGTGCCGCGTTTGGCCCTGCTATCATCTTCTCCCTATTCTGGAAACGCATGACGCGCCGCGGTTGTATCGCGGGTATCGTCGTAGGTGGTCTTACAGTCCTAATTTGGAAACAATTTGCCTTCTTTGGACTCTATGAAATCGTACCGGGATTTTTATTCTCGTCCATTGCGATTTATCTTGTCAGCATTTTCGATAAATTACCACCACGCCCAGTATTAAAAGATTATAAAGAAGCAGAAAAATTGCATATTCTCTAAGAATGCACAAAAGGAGCTATTGATTTCTCAATAGCTCCTTTTTAATACTGAAGGGCTGTTGTAATTATTGCCCATCTTTTTGTACATATTGTGCTAATCCATCACGAATGGCTTCACGTACATCGAACACCAATGATGCTGGTGATAATACTTTCACGCTTTGCATATATTGTAGTGCCCAATATTTGAAAGCCTCCCGATTAACATGAACACGACACTCCACCTTTTGAGGCGTCTCGTTTAAAAATGTTACATTTCCATCAAACCAATCGAGAATTTGGTTAACGATACTGCGTTTTGCTTCAAACACTACCGTTACTGATTCACCACCAAACATATAGATATGTTCCTTCATGTATCTATCTACATCAAAGGTATTTTGACTATGATAGCCTTGGATTTCCCGCAATGGCTTACGGCGAATATCCAATAACTTAATGTTGCCAATTCGATCTACACGGAGTGTAGACATATCATCATGGTTATCGTGGTTACCTACCAAGTAGTAGAGTCCTCGACTAGATACTAATTGGTAGGGATTAAAAATATAATTTCGCTCATTACCTGCATAATCAAGATTAGGATATAATTTATTATCTGTACTAGGCTGATAATAGACTAACGAAATTTTTCTCCCTTCCGTCACCGCTTTTTCAATGAGATCAATATTTAGGAATAGGTCCTGACTTCTCACAAGAGAATCAGATGTACTCTTAATTTGTTTTCCATGGGATTTAAAATAACGGCCTCCCTAAGGCAGATACCTTATCAATCAAATCTTTACGCTGATTTACACTAATATGACGTGATGCTAATAAGCCATCGATTAACAAATGTAACTCAGCCTCTTCAAAGGGATGAATCATATAAAAATTGGTACGACGAATCGATCCATCTGTACCTAGTGCAGATTCTTCACACTCAATATTAAAATTACCAGATTCATATAAATCATTTAGATGACGACCTAAGGTTTTACGATCTACCGTCAATTCATATTTCTTCGCTAAGATGCTACGAATTTCCTCTTGAGATAATGTATGATTTGCATCTGTTTCATCTCGTAGGATTTCTAGTATATATACTAGTACTGCCTTTTTAGATGCCATGGAAAAACTCCTTTTACAATATACTTATACTAACTAACAACAAAATATGGCCTATTATGACCATATTGTTACATGTACACAAAATCACTCATACAAAGTATATCATAAAAGTCATGTTTACTTCATGTTTTTTTCATGCATTTCTTCATCTTTCCTATATCTTTTATGCAACTTAACATAACAAAATGTAATATTTATAAAATAAAAAGAAAATATTGAATATAAAAATAAAGGCTAATTCTATATATCGAGAATTAGCCTTTATCTATACCCCTATCGCACCTTATCATCACATATTACACGGGAAAGAACCTTATTTAATTTTATTTTCTAAATAGCCTAATATTTCCATACGTTTCGTCAATTCAGCATAGAATGCTTCAGCCATAGCCGTTTGATTTTTTGCCTGACCAGCTTGCGCACCGCCAAAGATATTCTTCTTAATCGCATTAACGATAGTAGATTTTGCCTTTGGTTTATTGAGGATTTCCATAAACATCAAATCCTCATCGGACAAATTTTCTACAGCTTCATTTTCAGAGGTAGCCCCATACATGATGTCTGTACCAGATTCAATTAATGCTTTCACAAACTTTGTAAATCTAGCAGGCACAAAAGATTGCCCCTCCATATAATTAGCTTTAGGATGTGGGTGTTTCAAGAAACGTAGACCACCGCGTACAATATGTTCTGCCACAGCTACATATAACGCATTAACAGCGACTTCTAAACTTTTATCATCGCCCTTAGCAACATCATTAGCAGCTTTCACAATGGCTAAAGCCTCGATCATATTAAACTGACCGCCATCCTTAATAATGGACTGGAATGTATCGCGCACGATATCGTTTTCAAACATGGACAAAGCTTCTTCATTGAAGAGAATAGTGTACGTAAAACTATTAATAATAGTACGCATAGGTACAGAATTGACTAGATCTGGATTTCCCATGTCGTAAGTTACGGATTCTGCATGTTTAGCCTTGCATATAATAGATTTTCTAAATGTTGTATCTAGCATAAAATCTAAATACTGCTCTTGATTTACATGATCATTAGGCGCTAATTTATCAAGCGTATCTGCAATATCAGCATCAAAGCTACGCACCATAGATAAAGTTAAATCCGCATCGCATAGATATGCTAAATTATGATCTGCCAAATGGTCATTAAATTGATAGAAATATACAGGGTCATTATTAGGCTCTAAATGATCGTGACCAACATAGTATTCATCTTTTTGCATAACAGAACGAAGAGCACCTAAGAATTTACTATTTCGTTCCTTTAGATTGTCATATTTTAAAATTTGACTACCTACGATACTACCAATCGGTTTTGCCATGCAGTACCTTTTCCTTATGATTAAACTGAGCTTTATCACGGTTGCTGAACATCATTAACTGACGTACTTCTTCCATCGTATGCCAACCAGGATACGTGTTATACGACACATAGGCGATACCATCCTCTGCTAAATGTTCATCGATAAGGCGCAACAACGCATCTTTAACACCGTCATCAACCCAAGAATACACACCATGGGCGATAATGTAATCAAAGGTACCAATTTCACTACCAATAGATGCAATATCAGATTGAATAAGGGAAACATTTGTTAGCCCTGCATTCGCAATCACTTCGTTGCCCTTTTCAACTTGTTCTTGTGAAAGCTCAATACCTACGAATGTTGCATCAGGATTAAATAATGCTTGGGAGATAATATTGCCACCATAGGTTGCACCCAACTCTAATACTCTTGCAGTGTTAGGGTTAGGTGCTGAAATACCCACGAGAGCCGCATAGGCTTCAAGAGTAGCCGGTGTGGTATATGGGAATGGCATGGATTTATAGCCTAATTCACTATAAATGGTTTGTTGTACGTCATTTGTATTCGTAGTCATAATATCCTCTATCATTAAAAACATATATTGTATAAACAATACATGAATAATACACATATATACTATCTATTATACCAAAATCATGTGTACTATACACCTATTCATAAGGATGATAGATGCAAAAGAGGCATCCTCAATGAGGATGCCTCTTGTATATGCAGTTTAGAGAAATTAATTATTTAACTTCGTCAAAACCTTTTTGTAAGCGAACATAGCTTAAGCGACGTTCTTTAGCGTCTTCTTCACATTTAGCGAATAATTCTTCTGCAGCGTCAGGAGCAGCTTTCGCCAAGGAAGCATAACGAACTTCACCTTTAAGGAAGTTTTGGAATTCGTCGTAGTTGCCTTCTTTGGAATCCAAGGAGAATGGGTTTTTACCTTCAGCTTTAAGTTGAGGGTTGTATCTGTAAAGATCCCAGTAACCACAAGCAACTGCTTTGCGTTGTTCTTCTTGAGCTTTACCCATACCAGCTTTGATACCATGGTTGATACATGGGCTGTAAGCGATGATCAAGGAAGGACCTGGATAAGCTTCAGCTTCTGTAACAGCTTTCATCAATTGGTTTTTATCTGCACCCATAGCTACTTGTGCTACGTATACATAACCATAAGACATAGCCATCATGCCAAGGTCTTTCTTCTTAGTACGTTTACCGGATGCTGCGAATTGAGCTACAGCAGCTTCATGAGTAGATTTGGAGGATTGACCACCAGTGTTGGAGTATACTTCAGTATCGAATACCCAGATGTTGATGTCTTCGCCAGAAGCTAATACATGGTCAACACCGCCGAAACCGATATCGTATGCCCAACCGTCACCACCGAAGATCCAGTGAGAACGTTTGATTAAGAATTGTTTTTTATCAAGAATTTCTTTCAATTCTGGAGTTGTAGCACCTTCAGCTTCGATTGCTGCTACCAAACGTTCGGAACGTTGACGAGTAGCTGCGCCAAGGTTAGCGAATTCAATCCAGTGTTCCAATGCTTCTTTCAATTCGCCAGATGCTGTTTCAACAGCTTTCTTAGCTACTTCAAGCAATTGTTCACGGATTTTCTTAACGCCGATGTACATACCATAGCCGTATTCAGCATTATCTTCGAACAAGGAGTTTGCCCAGGAAGGACCTTGACCTTGTTGGTTAGTTGTGTATGGAGAAGCTGGCATGGAAGCACCCCAAATGGAGGAACAACCAGTAGCATTAGCAATCATCATACGATCGCCGAACAATTGAGTTAACAATTTAGCGTATGGAGTTTCACCACAACCTGCACAAGCACCGGAGAATTCGAACAATGGTTGTTCAAATTGGGAACCTTTAACAGTTTCCTTCTTCATAGGGTTTTCTTTTACAGGAAGGTTAACAGCGTAGTTCCAAGCTTCAGCTTGTTCGATTTCGGAATCGATAGAAGTCATTACGATAGCTTTGCCTTTAGGAGCTGGACAGATATCAACACAGTTACCGCAACCCAAGCAATCTAATGGGGATACTGCGATACGGAATTGAAGGTCTTTAGCGCCCAATGCAGGGATTGTATCGAAATGTTCTGGAGCTGCAGCCACTTCTGCTTCAGTTGCCAAGATTGGACGAATTGTAGCATGTGGACATACGAAGGAACATTGGTTACATTGGATACAGTTTTCTGGCATCCATTTTGGAACGAACAATGCAGGACCGCGTTTTTCGAATTTAGCAGTACCAGCAGGTAATGTACCATCTTCGTAACCAGCGAATGTGGATACAGGAAGATCATAACCAGCTTGTGCATTGATTGGTTGTGCAATGTTTTGAACGAAGGATGGGCAAGATTCGCAACCAGGTTTAACTGCGTGACCACCTTCATCAACAGCGTTTTTCCAGTCAGCTGGAACGTCTACTTTTACAAGAGCACCAACGCCTTGGTCGATAGCAGCGTTGTTCATGTCAACGATGTTTTGACCTTTTTTACCATAGGAAGTAACTACGGATTCTTTCAAGTATTTGATAGCGTCATCTACAGGGATGATTTCAGTCAATTTGAAGAATGCAGCTTGAGTTACCATGTTGATACGACCGCCTAAGCCGATTTCAGCAGCGATTTTCGCAGCATTGATGATGTAGAAATTCAATTCTTTTTCTGCGATTTGACGACGTAATTTAGCAGGTAAATGTTCGTTCAATTCTTCAGGGGACCAAGTACAGTTCAATAAGAAAGTACCGCCTTTTTTGATACCGCGAAGTAAATCGTATTCATGTACGTAAGATTGACGGTGACATGCTACGAATTGAGGTTCAGTAATCAAGTAAGGTAAGTTGATTGGGTTTGTACCAAAACGAAGGTGAGACATTGTTACGCCACCAGATTTTTTGGAGTCGTAATCGAAGTATGCTTGTGCATACAAGTCAGTGTGGTCACCGATGATTTTGATAGCGGATTTGTTCGCACCTACAGTACCGTCAGAACCGAAGCCCCAGAATTTACATTCAGTCAAACCAGGAGTTTCAACTTCTACGCCTTCAGCACGATCTAAGGACAAGAATGTAACATCATCATTGATACCCAATGTGAAGAATTTCTTGCCATTGTCAGCAGCTAAGTTATCGAATACAGCAACGATGTCTGCAGGGATAACGTCTTTGGAGCTCAAACCATAACGACCAGCGATAACTTTGATGTTACGGCCACCGTCAACTACAGCAGCTTGAACGTCTAAGAACAATGGTTCAGCCAAAGCGCCTGGTTCTTTGTACGGTCAAGAACAGCAATGCGTTCTACAGTTTGAGGAAGAGCTTTCAACAAACGATCTGTTGCGAATGGACGGAACAAGTGAACGTTGATGAAACCAACTTTGCGACCCAATTTATTTAAGTAATTTACAGTGGATTCTACTACTTGTGCGGAGGAACCCATAGTAACGATTACGTCAGTTGCATCAGGAGCACCTACGTAGTTGAACAATTGGTAGTTAGTACCAGCCAATTTGTTGATTTCGTTCATGTAGTGTTCTACAACGTCAGGAACGTTCAAGTAGAATTTATTGGATGCTTCACGATGTTGGAAGTAAACGTCAGGGTTTTCTGCAGTACCACGAGTTACAGGAGCATCTGGGTTCAAAGCGTTTTTACGGAATGCTTGAACTGCTTCCATATCTACTAATGGTTTTAATTCTTCATAGTCCCAGATTTGAATTTTTTGAATTTCATGGGATGTACGGAAACCGTCAAAGAAGTTGATGAACGGTACACGAGTTTTAATAGCTGTTAAGTGAGCTACTGCAGACAAGTCCATTACTTCTTGTACGGAGGATTCTGCAAGCATAGCGCAGCCAGCTGCACGAGCAGCCATTACGTCTTGGTGGTCACCGAAGATAGCCAATGCATGTGCAGCTAATGCACGAGCAGCTACTTGGAATACGCCTGGAAGTAATTCGCCTGCTACTTTGTATAAGTTAGGAAGCATCAATAACAAACCTTGGGAAGATGTGAAAGTTGTTGTTAATGCACCAGCTTGCAAGGAACCGTGAACAGCGAGCAGCGCCTGCTTCAGATTGCATTTCTACAACTTGAACAGTGTTACCGAAGATGTTTTTACGACCAGATGCAGCCCATTCGTCAATGTGTTCTGGCATTGGAGAAGATGGAGTGATTGGGTAAATCGCAGCAACTTCTGTAAAACCATAAGAAACGTGAGCAGCCGCTTGGTTGCCGTCCATAGTTTTAAATTTACGACTCATGTGATTATTGCCTCCTTAAGCATTTAGCAAAAATAGAACACTTGCTTAATCTATCATTATGTTTAGGAATAACAACCATTACAAACTTGCGTACATGAAAAAATAATGCAATAATATATATGTTATATATATTTATGGCATTATGTAGTACAAACTATTTTGTAGTGGGCACAACCATAATTCCTAATATCATAACTTGATATAGCCCTATAAACTCATTATAACGTGGTGGGCTATATCAACGCAATACATACAGTGCTTGGCGCCTTGCCAATATCGCTATTCATGCTTTACTTAAAGTAATAGCTAATTGCGTTTTAGTAATAATTATTCTCATTTACAAAAATCATTTTTTTAAATAAGGTTTGTAATATCTTTTTATATATTAGGGGGTTAGTTATGGATTTCCACCATTTAAAATACTTCGTAGAAGTGGCTGATCAAAAGAGTTTTAGTAAAGCAGCAAGAAACTTACACATCTCACAATCCGCGATTAGCCGTACAATCAAAGCCTTAGAAGACGAACTTGGTGTTGTTCTCTTCATGCGTAATGCTAAATCCGTAGAACTCACTGATGGAGGTACCATCTTTTTAACACACGCTAAACGCGTTGTATTTATGTTTGAACATTTAAAAACAGATTTTGAAAACGAATTTCGTTTGGAGCAAGGTTCCATCCGAATTGGTATCCCACCTATTACCGATGCACCAATTTTCGCGCAACTATTAGGTGAGTTTAAAAAGGTATACCCACAAATCGATTTAGAATTATATGAACAAGGTTCCAAGAAGGTTGAAATCAGTGTACAAGAAGGTTTGATTGATATCGGTATCATCTGTACAAAGCCAAACCCTAAAGAATTTGAATCGTTTTACCTCACATCTGATCCATTATCCGTTATCGTTCCTAAAACTAGCCCACTTGCAAAGGAACCAGAAATTCGATTGGATATGCTTTCAGAAGAATCCTTTGTACTTCACAAGGATGATTTCAATTTACATGATGAAATCATTAAGGCTTGTAAACACACAGGTTTCCAACCTCATATCGTATTTGAAACAAGCCAACGTGATCTTATGTTACAAACAGTAAGTGCCGATCTTGCTATCGCCTTATTACCATCTCGCCTCTGCCCTGAGGTTGGCGAGAACACCGAGGTTGGGTCCAAGGTTGTCGTACGACCTCTCGTTCCAGAAATCATCCATACCTTATATGTAATCTGGAAAAAAGGTCATTACCTCTCCCACGCTTCTCGCTTGTGGTTAGACTTTGTAAACTCCAAATTGCCATTACCTGGTCTACAATTGGAGGCTCATAAATAATGAACAAACCATCTGGGCTCGCAACTAAATTGCGGGCCCTTTTGAAAGCTAAAGAAACGCCCATGTGGGCCGTTATTATAGTTCTCATCATCGTCATCATCATTCAGCAAGTTCAAATATCCGAACTACAATGGCGCGTCGACGAAGATCATGATGGTTCCACCGTGGATAGTGTAGCTGGACGCCTATATATTTAGAAGGCATGGCTAATAAACATAGCGATCAAATCGAGGAACTACAGAAGTATATCCGCCAACTACAAAATGATGGTGCTAGATATGATTGGGAACTAAAACAACTAGAATGGTTACATCCAGAACTAAAGGTTATTTCTCCTGATGGAGATCCTAATCCGTTAAAATCTACAGATCTTAACCTAGACATGAATCCTGGGAAGGTGCCGGATGTAAAAAAATAAATAAAAGCCAGATACAACATATACTAAAAAGTATTTACCTTGTATCTGGCTTTTTGTTATGTCCCTCTTAATTCGTTTGAACTACTGTAATAGCTTTTATCTTTTTATCAAGAGGAATGTACTTATATAAACTAAAATTTTTATCATAGGATTTTTCCCATTCACGCACAACAGAATAGTGCCTATGGTGGAAATTACCTTCATCATCTATATAAAGGAAGAGATCTTTTTGAGCCATGACACCAAAGCCCATAGCATCCAAAGTGTATCCTTTGTGAACACCATCATTTGTACTTAAATAATCTCTCAACTCTGCTTCACGAGACGGTGCAACCCAGCCCAATTCCAACACTCTACTAACCAATGTATCTTCAGCAGACTTATAAGCTTTATTTGCAGCTATAAGGCCCTTATCCGGAAAGCCTTGAACATCCTCTTGATATCCAAAGGCTGTCACAACTATAAGTTTTCCTGATCCATACTGATTTTCATAGGCAATAATCGGATCTGCTACTGTAATAATCTTCTCCACAAAGGGATTCCATAATATTGAATCAATATAATGCTCTTGTGTTTTATACTCTACAATATATTTAGTCTCACCTATATCATTGATACTCGGTTTTATTATAACAATACCATCGTCATGAGTAAGAATATTTAAATCTACGTAATATGCTGATACATAATAACTGCCTAATATGGGCTTCAATTGACTCTGTAAGTTATCTATCACCTTAAATTGTTGTAAATCACCAATATATTTAGCGCGTCCTAAATTCTTAACAGCTGACTCCCATGAATCATAAGGACCTGAAACTTTAACAATGTCGCGGTTGTACACTGCTACTCGTTCAAAGATAGCTCGACCTTCACCCGTCGGATCATGTAATGATACAGCATTTACAGATACGCCTAATGTGAAAGTTGTTAGTATGGTTGCTAGTAATAACTTTCTATACATAGTACCCTCTCTATTTTAACTTTAGATTATATTACTCTTATTATACATAAAACAACATATTTACAAAAAGAAAAAAAGCCATATCTCTATGTAATCGTCATAAAACGAAAATATTAGAGATATAGCTCTTTTTAAATATGTAATTTAATTTTTATCCTAGTCATCCTTATGTTCCATAGATTTTGGTAAAGTTAATACCAAAGCCCTGCAAGGAACATGCATGCGCCCATCACATAATAGCCCATAGTAAAGCTACCTGTATGTCCATTGATGAAGCCTAACATATAAGGGCCAACCCAGCCCCCCATATTACCAGATGAGTTGATGAGTCCCATCGCACCAGCTGCAGCAGCGCCAGATAAGAATGTAGTCGGCATTGTCCACCATACACCCATACCGCCATACACGCCTACAGCCGTTAAACAGATGAATAACAAGCTAATTTCAGGTGATGGACTATGTGGTGTGGCGACAAAACCTATGGTACCAACAAATAATGTGGTCGCCACATGCCAACGTTTTTCATTGCGTTTCTCTGAGGAATAGCCACAGAAAACTTGTACTAATAAGGCAGCACTCATCGGAATGGCAATAGACCAAGCTACAACACTGGGTGGCCATCCGGATAAGCTTTTAAGCACTTGTGGCATCCAGAAACTGAATCCCCAGAACCCAATAACCCACAAGAAATAAATTAATGCTAATCGCAATACCTTTGGATCTTTCAAGGCTTGCCAAATAGTGTATTTCTTTACGGATTGTTTTTCAGCTTCTTCCTTAGCAAGCTCTTCTTTAATATATTCTTTCTCTGCATCAGTTACCCAAGCGGCTTCTTCTGGTTTTTCTTTCATCCAGAATGCAAAAATGAAAGCAAAGATAACGGCTGGTAATGCTTCTACAATAAACAACGTACGCCATCCATGTAATCCAAAGAATGTCGTATCGAGCAATACGCCTGCTAATGGACCCCCGATAATGTTAGAGAATAATAGAGAGGTAAGCATTAATGAAATTGCCTTTGCCCGTTCTCTCGGTAAAAACCAATTAGGTATCAATAAAGAATAGATAACCGGATATAATGACGCTTCACATAACCTAACAAGAATCGATATAAGAAGAACTCCCACTCCGTAGTCATTGTCGTCATGAGGACACATACAATGCCCCAACTAAACATGATACGCGCTACCCAATGCATCGCATTAAATCTCGATGCTAACAGAGATGCAGGGACTTCAAATAAAACATAGCCAATAAAGAATATACCTGCGCCCATACCGAATATTTCTGGTGTTAACCATGGTAAATTCTCTTTCATGGTCAAGCCTGCATAGGCGATATTTACACGGTCTAAAAAGGCAATAATAGAAACAATAAATAATGGTAGGATGACATGCAACATACGACGCCTTGTAAAATCCTTGAAATCGATGGCCCCACTTTGAGGCTCTGGTACAGATGATGAGTTCATATGAATCCTTTCTACTTACTATATGATACGTACCATAATATATTAAAAAAACAAATGTCCTCTGTCAATGATATTATATAGAATATAGGAATAACAAATTAGAATATGTAACATACAAAAAGCACCTTATATCTGTTATGTAAAATCTCAATAAAGATTTCTAACAGTATATAAGGTGCTTTCACATACACTATTCAGATATTAGCGTCTATTACCAAAGATACGCAACAAGGATAAGAACAAGTTAATGAAATCGAGATACAAGCTAAGTGCACCAGCAATTTCAATACGATCTAAAATCGTTTCATCTTCAGATAGTGCCAATTGAGTAACGCTGTTTTTAATCATGTTCATATCAACAGCCGTAAAAATGGAAAATACCACGACCCCAATGTAGCCAAGAATCAAGCTAATTGTACTATAACTAATGGAACTAAGATATGGAATCGAAAAATACGATGCTGCCATAAATACAAGACTTACGATAATCATACCAAATATAGCAGCCACTAAGTACGGTGTTAATCCGGCTAAATTCTTCTTAGTTGTAAGGCCTACAATAGAAAAGGCAACGAAGAACGCCAATGCTCCAATCAATGCTGGTACAGTAGCTTCCATGATGCCATATGCTAACGAAACAAGTGATAAGGTAACGCCATTCAATGCACTATAGATGAAGAACATCGCATATAGGGACATAACATTGGCCTTATACGTGCGCATGCTAAACAAGAATACCACCGCTACTTCTGCAATCAATAAAATATTAAAATTGCTAGTCGCAAAAGCGCGCCCATGACGGATTCATTAGCGTCGCAATACCAATACCCAATGTGGTCAATAAACCAACAACCATCCATAAAATAGAGCCCTTTAACCGTTGAGATACAATACTTTCTACCAATGCTACATCATTAGCATTTGGCGTTTGTGTCATATATGGATTCATAAGAACCTCCTTGCTATTTGTAGTTTATATAGTTTGTTATCTATCTATATATTATACTAAAAATTCTTATTCAACGCCATAAAAACACATTGTATAAAACCAAATCATAAAGAATTTGAGTCCTTCTACCTCACTAGTGACCCACTTTCTGTTATCGCTCCTAAAAAAACACTCTATAGTATGAATATATCTCTATCACAAGATAAGAAAATACTATAAAGTACTTTCATATTAATTAGTAGTAACAGGATCATAATCAGACGGCACCGGAGCAACGATACTCACAAAGACAATATCTTCCGTTCCAGTATTTTTTGCACCATGACATTCACCCTTTTTAGATACTATAACTTGTCCCTTTGTAAAAGGCACCTCGGTATCCGGCGTTGGATAAAACACCCCTGTCCCTTGCAATATAACCCATATATCATCAGAATTATGATGATAATGCTTTGGTAAGGTTTGACCAGGTTTAATAACCCAAACTGAACCACCTGTGGAATCAGTTTGATAAAATGGCGTCCTAACAGCTTTCTCCAAACTCTCAACTTTCACAAGTTCCATATCAAAAATACGTTGATTACTCATAATGTTCACACCTTTCATCGATTAACAACTAACGAGTGCCCGATGCATATTCGCCCATATTTACATCAAGCACTGCTCTCACCGGTTGAACTAGGGAATCCTCATACGGCAATGTCCATTGCACTTTTGAATCCAATTCCCCATTCTCTAGGCCGCTAATAGTATCACCATCACCAACAGGATTATCATTTTCTAAAATAAAATACAACATATTATATGCATGAATAACTACATCATCAGGATTCATGCCATGAAAGTGATACTGCACATCAGGCAAGATAAAGCTAAATATAACATACCATTCATTTATAGTATATCAAATGATTACTAGTATTACAATTATTATATAATCCATATTTCATAACAACTTAAAAGATATAACTGTTATAAATATAGCCCGATGATGGTATTCGAACCATGTTCAGCCGTAAGCTGGACGCGCAAGAATATCATCATCGGGCCCCCACAAACGTAATCCGTAGAATACCGCACCCGCTACAATCATGTAGGCGTACAACTACCGATATACTAGAGTTCGTGGTGCGGAACCGCGATAAACACTTGCTCTGTACCGCTGAAGGCGTCACCATCCCCTAGGTAAAAAATAAAACTAACGACAAAAGACCCTCTCCGTGGTCCGTAGAGGAACTTCAGGCATGTGTGAGTCCTAGGACCATGGAGAGGGTCTTTGTATTATTTAATCAGCGTGGGATGGTGATACCACCAGCGGAACCGCACAGTATCTAACCGTGCTCCACATCACCAACTCAATTATAGAGGTTTACGAACCACGTCGATGATAGAGCCATCGCGATATTCTACGATTGCGATGATGTCTTCATCTTTGTCAGACACAGGAATGTCTTGTGGTTTACCTACTAAGTCGAATGCTAATTGTTGTAATTCTTCAATTGTGTAGATAGGCAAGTTGCTATCTTTGAAGCGTTCAATCAAATCAGTACGAGCTGGGTTGATTGCAATACCGTATTCAGTAACGAGTACGTCAACGGAAGAGCCTGGTGTAATTACAGTTGCTACTTTGTCACGGATCATTGGCAAGCGGCCGCGGATCAATGGGCAAGTAATAACCGTGCATTTAGCACCTGCTGCTGTATCGGAGTGACCGCCAGAAGCGCCCATCAATACACCGTTGGAGTCAGTCATTACGTTTACGTTGAAATCAAGGTCGATTTCAGTGGCACCAAGGAATACTACATCGAGGTAGTTTGTAGTGCAGTCTGTCCATGGGTTAGCGTACATGGAAGCAGACATTTCGATATGTGCAGGGTTTTTATCCAAGGATGCAGCTGCAGTAGTATCGAATGTTTGAGTATCATAGATAGCTTTGATCAAGCCTTCTTCAAGCATACCAGTCAAGATACCAGTAGCACCACCGATAGCAAAGCCACCAGCTTCACCGCGTTTGCGAAGTTTTTCAGCAATAAATTTTGCTACAGTCAATGGAGCACCACCAGCACCCAATTGGAATACGAAGCCTTCTTTAATGATACCCGCTTGGTCAAGGAATTCACCAGCTAGTTCAGCGATTTTAATTTGAATAGGGTTCTTAGTGAAGCCAATTGCACCAGAAGCAATACCTTCTGGGTCGCCGATGCTTTCAACAGGAACAACATAATCTACATCTGTTTGAGGGATGGCATAGTTGTGTACATAGTCAACTAAGTTATCTGTGATGATAACAGTTGTATCTGCATAATGGGAATCAACTTTAGCATAGCCAAGTGCACCACATGCGGATTTACCCATACGACCAGTAGCATTACCACGTGGGTCAGCTGTAGGAGCGCCCATGAAAGCTACGTCGATATGAACTTCGCCAGATTCGATAGCACGAGCACGACCACCGTGAGAGCGAATCACTACAGGGCGTTCAATACGCCAGGGTTTTGAGTTAAGAATTTACCAAGACGATCGCGGAGGCCAGATGTTTCGAGCGCTGTAACAGTACCGTCTTGAATCATTTCAACTAAGAAGTCATGGCATGGGGACAAGGAAGAAGACGCGATTGTAATATCTTTAATACCTTTTGCTTGAACGCGTTCCATAACCATTTTCATTACATAGTCGCCATTGCGCAAGTGGTGATGGAAGGACAATGTCATACCATCTTTTACGCCAGCTTTTTCGATTGCTTCATCAATAGAAGCAAGTACTTTATTTGTACCAACACGGCTCATGTGTACAGGTTTACCTGCGCGATGAGCTTTAGGTTCAATGGCGAATTCACCTTGATATACTTCGCGACCTTCTAGTGCTGGGATATTTGTTGGGATATCGCGACCTACTTTATTTAACATCGTATTCTGCTCCTTCCTCTAATTCAACTTTAATGCCTGCTGCACGTGCTTTATCAACTACGCGTTGTGCACGAACTACGATAGGACCATCGATCATTTTACCATCTACGGAGATTACGCCTTTATTGTTGCGCAATGCATCAGCATAGCTGTTCAATACCTTAACAGAATGAGCGATTTCTTTTTCGTCAGGAGTGAATACTTCGTGGATAATTTTGATTTGGCTTGGGTGGATGCAAGATTTACCGTCATAACCCAATGCTTTAATGAATTCAACTTCTTCGCGGAAACCTTGAGGGTCTTTCACGTCGGAGAACACAGTATCGATTACGCGGATACCTGCTTCGCGTGCTGCATGAAGGATTGTTTGACGAGCGAACAACAATTCAACAGCTGGTTTATGTTTGCCTGTGCGAAGGTCAGCGCGGTAATCTTCTGCGCCAAGAGCGATAGCAACTACGCGAGGACCATGGCAGATTTCGCGAACATTGTACAAGCCACGAACGGATTCGATAGCTACGATGATATTGATTGTACCTTCTGGCCAGCCATTAGCTTTTTCCACTTCTTCAATTTTCTTCGCTACGATTTCAACTTCGGATACGTCTTCAGTTTTAGGTAAACGAATCATATCAGGTTTTGCTGGAACGATAACATCAAGATCGTCATAACCATAAGGAGTTTGTGTAGGATGGTTGATACGAACTACAGTTTCAGCGCGGAATTTACGGGATTTCAATGCTTCTGCAGTCAAAAGACGAGCTGTGTCTTTTTCTGTAATAGGCACGGAATCTTCGATATCAATCATGATGGAATCAGAGCCGTGGATATCAGCACTGTTAATCATTTTTGGTGTATTACCAGGAACGAACATCATGGAACGGGATAAGCGTTTTTTAGCCGCTTCTGTAAGCGGATTAGTTTTTACTTCTGGAAATGTTTTATCGTTAGCCATTATGCTTTGCTCCCCCTTTCTAATGCGCCCAACACGCGAGCTTTAATTGTGTAATCCCAAGCATTTTTATCTTGTACAGTTACTTTTACACCGTCAAAACCAGCCTCTTTAACTGTATTCAAGATAACAGATTTAATTTGGTCGCCATATTGACGCATAACTTTGGAAGTCAATTCGATTTCGATGCCGCTAGCAATCGGTTCTACCGTAACTAATGCATCATTTTTTTCGTCGAAGCCTGCTTGCGCAGCTTTCACTAATTGTGCCATGTTACATCCTTTCACTAAAAAATATATCAAATGGCAAAGACCAGACCGTCGCGAAGTCTGGCCCAAGCCGTAAGAACAATGATAAGTATAAAATTATATGATGATTAAATCATACCGATGAAAGTCCACCAAGGGATACCTATTACAAAGAGTAAGATCCAGCTTAATACCGCTAAGATACCACCAGCAGTCCACCATTCTTTAATGTTATTATAACCAGCAGAATAGATGATAGGACCAGGGGATGCACCGTAGTGAGTTACGAGACCACCAAATGCATTTGTAGCAAGCAATACTAAACCAAACATAACAGGGTTAACACCGGCTGCCATACCTACCGTTAAGAATACAGGAAGCATGGATGCGATATATGCGGTACTAGAAGCGAATAAGTAACGAATAACAACGCTGATAGCGGAAAGAATTAATACTACTACAAGTGGAGATACATCGAGTGCCAAGTTGGTTTGCATGAATGTAGCAAGCCAAGCAAAGAACTTAGCTTTTGTTAATGCTGTGGATAAACCAAGGATAGCACCGAACCAGATGAATGTATTCCAAACAGCTTTTGTTTGAACCATATCTTCCCATGTAATGATGCCGGATAAGAAAACAACAGTCATAGCGATGAGTGCAACTGCTGTAGCACTTAAATCAATACCAATGGAAGGCAAGGCCCATCCGATAAGAGCAAGAATGAATACAACGGCCAAGATTTTTTCAGACATTTTCATAGGTCCTAATTTTGCAAGGCCATCAGCAGCTAATTTCTTATTGTCAATTTTTACTGCTTCAGGACGGTCGATCCAGTAACCAACAAGTGGTACGAAGAGCAACATAATAAAGCCAGGAAGCGCTAATGCTAATGCCCATTCGCCCCAAGTCATATTTAGGCCAGTAATTTTTGTTACGAAGTCCAAAGCCAACACATTAGGAGCCATAGCTGTTAGGAACATGAAGGACGTAATCTTTGTTACGAAATAACCATTCATCAAGATAAAGGAACCGCCGCGTTTTGCAGTATCACCAGGGTAAGAACCGATAGATTCTGCAATGGATAAGTTAATAGGATATACGATACCAGCTGCACGTGCTGTATTAGAAGGTGTTGCTGGAGACAAGATTAAGTCAAGAAGCGCTGTTACATAGCCTAAACGCAATACGGTGGAACCGAATGCACGGATTAAGTGGTACGCTACACGGTGACCAAGACCAGTTTTACCAAAGGCAACGCTCAAGGAGAAGGCTGCAATGATCATCCACAATGCTGTGGAGCCGTAACCTACCAAAATATCTTTTGCATTGTCCATGAATAATGCAGAAGCAGATAATACGGATAATAAAATAATTTGAATTGGATATGGTTTTAAAATCAAACCTAAGATACCTGCGATGTAGAAACCAAAGAGGCGCCACGCTTCCGCAGAAAGCCCTTCTGGTGGAGTTGTAAACCAGAGGATAATTGGGAATTAGCACGATAACGGCTAATTTTACGAGTCTTTCCATGTTTTTTCCTTTCTTATAAACATAGGCATATACTGTTCATCCTAACACTACCCAAGTAATTCGTAATACGCGACTATTACTTATGAACTCTTGTTCTAGTATGCTTTCATTATACGTTGATAATCATTTTCTGAAAAATAGATTACCTTTATAGGGGTCATAAAAATTTTTTTATAACTGTCATTCATACTTTTTTTATGCATTTTTTTCTCATAGAATTTTTAAGTATAAATGAAAAAAATGCATGCATACACCATAATAAGATGTATACATGCACTTACATGTTATGATTGATACTCTCTAAAAATACTATCATCTACAACAGTATGTTTTTTATAGTAATCTCGTACGTACTCTATGAATGTTTTAACGGCAATTAAATTAGCCGACTCTTTTGTGTATACCATATTTGTATCGCGCGTAATATACGTTCCATCCTTACTACGCAATGGACTAACGTAAATATCTTTATCCTTACAAGATCCAAGCCCCATATAGGTTAGGATAGACCATCCTAGACCGGCCCGCACAAAATGTCGACATGTACTCATGGAATTGACGTCCATCGCCACAATGGGAGGTGCCTCAAAATGCTCGGCGCACCATTTTTCAATGATATTGGCAACTGACGCATCGGTTTGGTATCGAATAAATGGCACCTTCTCTAACGATTCTGGTGGCACTAACTCTTTATATACCAAGCAATACGGTTCTTCCAATAACAATTCTGAATTGCCTGATACTTCATATCCACCACGTGCAAACGCCACCATACAATCACCGGTATTAAACATCTTCACCACTTGATGGCTGAAAGCTGTCTTAACTTGAATATGCACATCTGGATACTGTTCACGGAACGATTTCAACAAAGCTGGTAATTCATAATCTGCAAAATTGATGGATGATGCAATCTTCAATGTACCTTGAATCTTACCCGTAGAGGATGTCAACGCATGTTCCAAGGCTTCTCGATCATGAAGCATGCGTTTGCAATAGTCATAATAGATTTCACCTTGTGGCGTCAATGCAATGCCTTCTGTGGTGCGAAGCAACAAGGAGTATCCTACACTATCCTCTAAATGACGCAGTCGATAGCTCAAAGCAGGTTGCGAAACAAATAACTTTTCAGCTGCTTTTGTTATATTACCTTCATCTACAACGGTTACAAAGGTACGCCATTCTTTATCATCCATAGTCGTACTCCTTTTTTATGACCAACCTATTTACATTATATATTGCTTATCGTGCATTCGCAATGCCTGCAAAGACCTTACCTCGTTCGCCATCGATGGTAACCTCTGCGCCTTCAAGCAATACGTCATAAGCGTCTTTAACGCCTAAGATGACAGGAATACCATACGTAATGCCGGCAATAGCGCTATCCGATGTGTAACCATCTTCAACAGAAATGATACCGCCAGCGCGTTTAGCAATATTCATCAATTCTGGTTCCATAGTCCCTACTACGAGGATATCACCGGATTGGAAGCTTTCATAATCATTCTTATGATTAGCCGCAATAAATACGCGACCCGTAGCAGATTTACGCAAGATACCATTACCTGACAACAATACTTTACCTGCAATATGAACGCGAATCATATTGGTAGTACCTGTAGAACCAGATGGTACGCCAGCAGTCACAACAACTAAATCACCAGAGTTGATGGCATTTGCCCCAAGAGCACCGGTAATCGCCTGTTTTACCATTTCATCAGAGTTGATATTTTCACGTCCCTTGATGGCTTCAACGCCCCAGCACAATTGCATACGACGAATTGTTTCATCATGCGGTGTAATGGCAATAATTTTACAATCAGGACGGTGCCGAGCCACACTAATCGCAGTATGACCAGATTCGGTACATGTCAAAATAGCCGCCGCCCCAAGATCACTGGCGACACGTACACTGGCCAAACATACAGCCTCAGTAGTGGTCACATCAACGCTTTCCTGCGTTCTGCTCTTATGATCATAAATGACGGATTGCTCCGTTACCTCTGCAATGCGTGTCATGGTCGTAACAGCTTCCACCGGATATGCGCCATTAGCAGTTTCACCAGATAACATAATCGCATCGGTGCCATCTAAGATCGCATTTCCACATCACTCGCTTCGGCACGAGTTGGACGAGGGTTTTGAATCATAGATTCCAACATTTGCGTAGCCGTAATAACAGGTTTGCCAAGGCGATTACATTTTTCAATCATCATCTTTTGCAATACCGGTACTTCTTCGGCCGGAATTTCTACACCCAAATCACCACGGGCAATCATAAGACCATCGGCTACATCGAGGATTTCATCAATATTATTAACCCCTTCGGCATTTTCAATTTTGGCGATAATCTTAATATCCTTTTGTTCAGATTCCAAGATGCGACGAATAGCTACTACATCCTTAGCGCGTTGCATAAAGGATGCAGCTACAAAGTCCACTCCTTGTTGGCAGCCAAAGCGCAAATCTAATTCATCTTGCTCAGATACAGGTGGCAAGCTAAGGGCTACACCTGGCACGGCCACCCGTTTACGATTGCCAATTTCACCGCTGTTTTGAACGGTGGTAATGATGTTATTACCTTCAATAGCATCGATAGTCAATCTAACAAGGCCATCAGCTAAGAGAACTGTATCCCCAACGTGCACATCGCCTACCAAACCTTTATGGTTTACAGTACTAATCTCTGACGTGCCTTCTACATCATCCGTAGTCAATGTAAATTGTTGCCCCGCTTCGAGGAACACCTTGCCTTCTTTAAATAGACCAAGACGAACCTCAGGGCCCTTTGTATCGAGCAATAATGCGATTGGTTTATTGACAATCATCGCCGCATCACGCACCATTTGCATGCGCTCCGCTTGCTCTTCATGCGAACCATGAGAGAAGTTAAATCGAGCCACATTCATGCCGGCGCGCATCATATCTTCTAAAATACCGAACTTATCCGTGCCCGGACCTACGGTACATACGATTTTTGTACGTTTCATATATCCTCCTAAATGGGATGGTATTTAATATACTCTATTGCACCTCTACGGCACCTTCACCTAACACCGCTTCAATACGTGCGATGGTCTCATCTGTTGGTGCAAAGCACAATTGAGGTGATAAATTAATTCGTTTTCGTTGTTTGTGTAAATACAATGCTGTCGGTACTTGCCCTTCTGCTTGTGAAAGTATTTCCTTCAACGCATTACTATTCTCTGGGGTATCATAAGCACTGCGAATATGGATGGCGATTTGTCGTGCATTGTTGTAATTTACCTTTAATGGTGCAATGCGATCAGCAATAATCTGCACACCCTTTTCATCCGCATCAACACGACCTCGCACCTTAACAACCATATCGACAGCCAAAAATTGTTGGCTCTGAGCAAATACCTTCGGAAATGCTACCACTTGAGCGGAACCAGAATAATCTTCAATGCGAAGAATACTCATGACATCGCCCCGTTTTGTAGGTCTATCCCCTCTTTCAGCAATGAGACCGCCAAAAGTAATCGTTTGACCATCAAAACGCTCTGGGTTTTCAAGGAGTTGCCCCAGTTCAAAAAGGCCTTTCAATTCCTTGTTATAGCCTTGCAATGGATGGCCCGTAATATAGAATCCTGTGTAGTCCTTTTCATCCTTCAATTTATCATCTTCCGACAAATCAGGTAGATTAGGTACCGGAATCATATCGACGTCATCCGTGCTTTCACCAAAGAGACTCATGGTCCCCATGGCAGCATCCTTTTGCTGCTTAGCCCCTACAGCCTGTGCACTTTCATACATATGCAACAACTGATTGCGGTTTTCCTCAAATCCGTCCATAGCACCGCAGCGAATTAAGCTTTCAAGCAACCGTTTATTAACGACCTTGCTATCTACGCGGCGACAAAAATCAGTAATGCTCGTATAGAGACCATTGGCCTCACGTTCAGCGATGAGTCGATCGATAGCATTATCCCCTACATTCTTGATGCCCCCAAGGCCAAAACGAATGGCATCGCCTTGTACAGCAAAGCTACGCAAGGAATGGTTCACATCGGGACCGAGGACCTGCACATTATGTTTTTTACAAGCATTGATATAGTATGTGAGCTTATCCATATTTTGCATAAAGCTAGTCATGGTAGCGGCCATAAATTCTGGGAAGTAGTGCGCCTTGAGATACGCCGTTTGGTACGCAATATACGCATAGGCCGCACTATGGGATTTATTAAAACCATAGCCTGCGAAGTAAACGAGCAAGTCAAATACTTCGTTTGCAATGGACTCTTCGATGCCATTGTTAATAGAACCTTGTATAAAGGATTCCCGTTGCGCCTTGAGGACGGATTCCTTTTTCTTACCCATCGCACGACGCATTAAATCTGCTTGGCCAAGGGAGAACCCACCCATGGCAGATGCAATTTGCATAACCTGTTCTTGGTAGAGAATAACGCCAAACGTATCTTTCAAGATAGGTTCCAAAATCGGATGTAAATAGGTCACCTCTTTTTTACCATGGCGACGGTCGATAAAATCCGCTACCATCCCCGACCCCAATGGGCCTGGGCGATACAGTGCAACGAGAGGGATTAAATCCTCAAAATGCTCAGGTTTCAAATCCATAACGAGCTTGGTAATCCCATCGGATTCGAGCTGGAATACGCCCGATGTATCGCCTTTAGTAAGGAGCTCACAAGCCTCTTTATCATCTAATGGGATGGCATCTAAATCGAGGTCAATACCTCGGTTTGCCTTGATGAGCTTAAGGGCATCCCCCATAACAGTCAATGTACGGAGGCCCAAAAAGTCCATCTTCAACAGGCCTAATTCCTCGATATTATCCTTATCATATTGAGTGACAAACCCCTCTTCATTAGAGTTCTGTACAGGCACATGGTCATCTAGAGGGTCCGCAGAAATTACGACACCAGCCGCATGGGTAGATGAGTTACGCGCAATGCCCTCTAGTTTTTGACCGAAATCAAATAACTCTTTTACATTAGGATCTGTATCGTATAAAGCTTTTAAATCTTTACCTTTTAAGGCCTTTTCTAAGGTGATGCCCAATTCATTAGGAATCATCTTCGCAATGCGATTGACCTCGGCTAATGGTAAATCGAGCACACGACCTACATCGCGAATAACGGCGCGGGCCGCTTCTGTACCAAAGGTGATGATTTGAGACACACGAGCCTGTCCATATTTTCTCGTTACGTAATCGATAGCTTCGCCCCGCTTTTCATAGCAGAAGTCGATATCGATATCAGGCATGCTTACCCGTTCTGGGTTTAAGAACCGTTCAAAAAGCAAATCGTATTGTAATGGATCAAGGCCGGTAATTCCCAATAGATAGGCTACTACAGAACCAGCCGCCGAACCACGGCCAGGTCCTACAAGGATATCGTGTTCACGCGCGTAACGCACATAGTCCCATACGATGAGGAAATAGTCTTCAAAGCCCATCGTTCCGATAACATCGAGTTCGTAGTCGAGGCGTTTTTTAAGCTCATCAGATGTATCGCCATATAAACGAGGTATTTCTCGTTCACAGACCTTGCGTAAATAAGTTTTAGACGTTTCGCCTTCAGGCACGTCAAAGTGCGGCAAATGGTGTTCATCAAAATTAAATTCTACATTGCATCGGTCTGCAATCTTTAATGTGTTTTCTAAGGCCCCAGGGATGTGTCCAAAGAGCTCCGCCATCTCGTCCCCAGATTTGAGATAGAACTCATCATTAGGGAATTTCAAACGATCTACTTCGGCGCGACGTCGGCCCGTTTGAATACAAACGCGGATATCCTGAGCATCGGCGTCGTCTTTCATAACATAGTGGAAATCATTGGACGCCACGATGCCGAGGTCATATTCATCAGCTAATTGGCATAGCACTTGCTGAGCTCGTAACTCTTCAGGTAAACCGTGATTTTGAATTTCTAAAAAGAAATTGTCTTTACCGAAAGTTTCAATGTACCACTCAACAGCGCGGCGAGCCCCATCCATATTATCTTGCAGAATATATTGAGGCACTTCCCCTTGAATACACGCACTAAGGGCGATGATTCCCTTGCTGTATTGACGCAACAAATCATGGTCAGCACGGGGCTTATAATTAAAACCTTCCGTAGAGGCTTTCGATACGATTTTAACAAGGTTTCGATAGCCTTCCATCGTTTCGGCCAATAAAATTAAGTGCTTAAGGCGTTCACGGCTGCGTCCCTCTGGCTTATCTAGGCGACTACCTTCTGTGACATACACTTCACATCCAATAATTGGTTTTATGCCTTGTGCCACACATTCTTTATAAAAATAGATGGCTGCATACATATTGCCATGGTCCGTAATGGCAAGGGCTGGTTGTTCCAGTTCCTTCGCGCGGCGCACCATATCCGGCAAACGGCTGATGCCGTCCAATAAACTAAATTCCGTATGACTATGTAAATGTACAAATGGCTTCATGGTACACCTCCTTACGGTCTATGTGCAAAATAGATATTTAATGATTTCTTTCGAGCCTTCCAATCTGGTAAAAATTGGGCTACTAAATTGTGAAAGTTCTTAGAATGATCCAAGTATTTAAAATGAGCAAACTCATGGACCATAACGTATTCAATATAGGCCTGAGGCCCTTCTAATAAACGCATATTCATCTTAATCAGCTGCTTTGATGGCGTACAAGAGCCCCAACGACTCTTCATGCGCTGTTGCTTTACCGTTGGCAATGGCACATCAATATGTTGTTGGTGAAAGCGTTGATACACGATCTTCGCCCAATGAGTAAACACCTTTTCCCCTAGCTGGCGCCAAAAGGTTTGCATTAATTTATGCTTGTCTTCATAGGTGTAATCAGATTTAACGAACATCACCATACGATTGGAACCATCAAACTTAATATGCGGTTTGCCAGATGTTTCAAGCACCTCTAGCGAAACAGGCATGCCCAAAATAGATACGCTTTCACCCGTTACATATTGCAATGCCTCTATCCGTTGTGCCGTTAATGCTTCTAATTTAAAACGAGCCCGCTCAATAAAGGGTATATTTTCAATAACAAACGCATCAATTCGATGATCTGGTACATAAGCATTCGCCGAAACATGGACACTACCATCCTTGTGAACACGCATGTTTATGTTCTTTACACGCTTGATCGTTAATTCATATTCAATTGTGTCACCATTGTAGGTAATAGACCGAGTTGTTGAAGTATTCATACCTTTTATTTTATCATAAAACACTCATAAATTCGTTAAAATCTGGAGATTTTAATAGGAGTTATTCGATATATGCAACAATAAAAAATAACAGATAGCTGATTGATGTTAATCAGCTATCTGTTATTTTACTAGGGATAACAAAAAAACAGCTAAATCTATTGTATGTATATTCAATTCTCTAAATCACTAACTACATTACATCATAGCTTAATATCCAAAAGTTAGGCAGTGTAATATATTTTGTGTAAACTGTTCTCAAACAATTGAAAAGAGAACCAATCTTCTTTATGATTAAGTTACCATACAAAAATCGCAGAAAGAAGGTTGATTCTCTATGTTTAATGGTAACATAATCTCAGTTGATACTCCAGATAATCATTCAATTTTTTTATGGATTTATTTCGTAATGAACTCGAAACGATGTTAAATACGCTGTTACTAGCTGAATTAACTGAGTTTTTATCCTATGATAAATACGATGTCAGTGGCTATAATACGGGGAATTCTCGGAATGGCTATTACGAGCGTTCATTACATACTATTTTCGGTAATATTACTATCAAAATACCTCGCGATCGATTGGGTCAATTTCAAAACAAATTACTTACACCGTACAATCGGAATTTTGGTAATCTTGAAGAAATGATTATACAGTTATATCAAAAAGGTATTACCACACGTGAAATAGCTGATATTATTGAAAAAATGTATGGTTGCTATTATTCGCCACAAACTATTTCTAATATGACTCAAGTTGTTGCAGAAGAAGTGGATGCGTTTCATAATCGGCCATTACCTTCACAGTTTGCTGTAGTCTATCTAGATGCTACTTTTTATTACTGTTAAACGTGGTACAGCGCAAAAAGAGGCTCTTCATGTTTTTAATTGGTATTACACCATCAGGCGAGAAACATGTTGTTGATTACGGCATATATCCTAATGAAAGCACATTAGCCTACAAAGAGCTATTAGATCATGCAAAACAAAGAGGTCTAGAAGATATTCTCCTTTTTGTCGGTGATGGTTTTCAAGGATTGCAGCAAGCTTGTCAGGAAATATATCCAAGATCACGTTTCCAACGTTGTTGGGTACATATAACTCGTATGGTACGTATGCTAATTAGAAAACATGATATAGCTCCTGTATTGGCACAATTAAAGTTGATTTATACTGCTAATACAACACAAGTAGCTGAGGCAGCTTTGTATAACTTTTTAGAAACGTGGTCGTCTAAGTATCCTAAGATTACGAATACATTATCCGATATTACTGACTTATTCACTTTTTTAGAGTTTCCTGAATCCATTAGGCCGTCAATCTATTCTAATAATCTAATTGAAGGCTGGAATAAACACCTAAAAAGACGAATCAGCCATAAAGAACAGTTTCCATCAATCGAGTCATTAGATACTTTTGTATGCACATTTGCAAGTGAGTATAATGCTAAATTCTTTGGTAAAATACATCGTGGATTTGGTGCAGCATTTAGTCAGTTACAAAATATGTTTGGTAATTGAGAATAAAAAGACGTTTACACAAAATTATTGACACTACCAAAAGTTATAACTATACAAATAAAATATTTAAATTATTTCTCAACATATAACTCAAGCTCAATATTATTCTTATAATCTAGAACCATTAGGGTATATGTATCACCATTAACTATTTTTCTATATACCCCATCTTTATAACTCCACCCTAAGCCTTCTAACTGAGTTCTAAAAAAACTTCCCCTTTATAAGAAAGTTTAGCAATAAAATGAGGCGTCAAAGAACCTAGTCTCAATACTTTAGGATTAATATATAAAACTTCACTTTGAGTAGAGTTTTTGAATATCTCTAAATTCAGACCAATAATTCTCAAAATTAGAAGTATATTTAAGCTGTAAAAAAAATTATCAAAGGCTCCCCCTATACTAGCAGAAAGTAGTAATCCCTATAATAAGTCCCACCCCAACAAAAAAATATCTTTAAGATTTTTCATAAATCTCACCTACTAAAAAAATACTAATTACTAGACGTCCATCACTAAAAATTAAACAGATAATTATTATCATCATAGTTAGATTTATATAACATATATTCTTTAGATAGAACTATATAGTCTAATACTAGCTTATCCTCAAAAATTTTTTTATTTTGTTCTCCAAAAAAACTGTAACTTGCGTAGATTCAGATGCACCAAGTCTATGGAATAGTTTTTGTCCAAGATATTTTTTTCTAATACTCCAGCATTATACAATTTAAATGCTTCATTATATAAATTTGATGCATATGGATATCTATTCATAAAATAGTAATTACTAAAAATTTACTACAGAAAAAAATAATAGTACTAGTCAATATCCCTAAAAGCAAATATTTTTAAAACGAACTTTATATTCATTATTAATAACGTCTCCAATACATTTTACTAGCATACTTATCAAAACCAACTGAATTAAAAAAGAATCCATAACCATCATACTGTTGAACACCAAGTTCTGTTCGCTTAATTAAAATTAAATTACCTGCCAATTGTACCGCAATTTCACCAATCGCAGCATGTAATGCTACCTTCTGTGCTGAACCATCTTTCCAGTCGTATTTATCACTTAAGCGATGTATTTCTTCGAAAGCATTTTTAGCAAATAAACGTGCCAACTCCTGACGTTCTTCGATTTTCTTTTTATCAAAAATCTTATCTAATTGATGTAGCGTATTCTCTGTATTGGTATTAATCGTCTTAGTATCAATTTCTTTACCATCTACTGTTAGTATACCATCAGAAATAGCAGATTGAGTAATAGAGTTCGCTTTACCTTTAGAGCCTACGCTAGCACTAATACTACCAGTTGGATCCTTGAAATTAGGTTCAGAGGAAATAGAGAAGCCATCAGACTTACTGTGTTCTTTAAAGTTATCTACATCTTGTAAGCTTTGAATATGTAAATCATGACCCGTATCAACTTCAACTTTCTTACCAGATACAGTAGAGCCAATCATATTCGTATCTCGCTTTGCTTTAAGTTGTGCTAGTTGTGCTGCTCTAATCGTCGTTGGCACATAACCTTCTTGGTGCGTATCTACATTTTGACGAGCCATATGACCACTCGCATTAATATCGAAAAGGCCGTCACCAGTCAAACTAATACCAGCACCGATACTCCAACCAGAGCTTTTATAAGTATTCTTAACATCTACAGTATTTTTACCCGCTGCAAGGCTGATATCACTAACACTACAATATTTAATCCCTAAAAGTCCTCTATATTACCTATAGTGTCAATTTCTTCTTTGTAATATTAAAATCACCCTATTAGATCCTACTTCTTTAAATAACTCGATATAAACGTTAGCATCATAGTCATGTCCAACTATACGATTCTTACTTATTTCATTCCATCCTATATTTTGTTTTGAAAGTATCCCTTTAATATCATCAATTGTAATAGAGGCATATGTAATTTTTAAGATTATTATTTTTGATAGGCTCGACCAGACGCATAGTATTCTTCACTTACTTTTTTAACAGATATATCCTCTAATTTTTGCTCGTATAATTGAAGGCTTTGCATTTGCTCCGGCCTTTTAATATACGCATGTAAAGAAACAAGTCCAATTAGTAGGAATCCAAATAAGACAAATCCAATATAAAATTTAACTACAAATGGAATACTATTCAATTTAAAATAACTTCTAGTCATACTCACCAACCCAAGTCTAATTTTAATTATCATTTATAGCATTAAAAAAATAATTTTCAGTTGAAATAAAAACCAATATAGTTATTACGAAACAAAAATCTTTTTTTGCTTTTTTTCATAAGCATAGGCTTATTCTCTCACGCAAGCGCAGAATTGCCCTTAGCTACTAAATTTCTTAAACATAATTCTAGACCTAATTCAATTTACCTATGCCAGTTAAAAATGAATTAAAGATGTTCCCAGTTGCCATTTTCAATTAACTTACGATATCTTATAGGAACATTTTCATAACCATCTATTACCTTTATTCTTCCAATAAAATCCTCATATTGTTTTTTTATCAATATCAAATTCAAGGTTCACAAATATATAGTGATCTAAATACCCATCATAAATAATATTTTTTTGATGAATTTGATCAACTTGACCAATAAAAATCTGATGATTATAAATTGATTTGTATATATAATAATTATCTGATTCTAAGGAGTTTATCAATTTGTATGACCTTATACCAGAGGCAATACTTATCATTTGTCTATAGTCATACAAAAACGCCTTCATTATTTAACTGAATCAGATAATCAGGCTTTTATACCAACTATACTTCCTAATTCAGCATGAAAAAAACCAGGAATTCACTAAAAAAATAGATACCAATTAAAAAAACAGAGAAAGAATATTTCCTAATATACTAATTATCAGTAATCTCTTTTTCCACATCTACTTATTAACCTCTACTTCCATTTGGAATTCTACATATGCATTAGTTGTTGCAATAGCACCACTTTGTTGCCATTCTACACCAATGGGGTTAAACATCCCCAAAATACCTTTTATAATTATCACTAGACCTAAATATAACCTTATCACTAACTACGCTCACGCAAATTATTTTTTTACTAATGTATTGATCTCTTAGTTGCAACAAAAATATTTCTCTCATTCTCTTCAATTTGATCTATACTATTTAGAACTATAAGATGTTCACCATACATATACTTTAATATTGAAATTGCAGAATCTTTAACTTTTTTTCCTGCAATACTTTCATCAAAAATAAACTTGCATATCATTGGTTTCTTTATCAATGATAATAAAGCCACTCACATTAAATATTAAAATTTTGGTAGGTGTATCTTTTACACCTCGCACATCATTCGTAATAATAAGATGATTATCTAAATCCAAAAAAGTGGCTTCATAGCCAGAACGGTACCATCGTTTATTAAAGTATTGTGCACCATGCTCAGAATTCATTAACATTTTTTCAAAAGTATCTAAATCTTCTTTAGAAAAAAAATCAGATAGTTTATTCTTCCTATTAACAACTATCTTAGATTTAGGATGATAGGTTTTAAAAGGACTACTCTCATCACCATAAACCTCGAACTCTAATACATCTAAAATATGATTTTTAATATCATAGCGACCAATTCCATCGTAGCCTAAATAGTAATAGTAAGATTCAGTGGGATATACTGCTAAAATTCTATTAGAAATTGATTCATCAATTGAGGTGTCTACTAATTCATGAGACTGTATGGAAATAACTATATTATTATGGGCCCCTTGATGATAATGATGATATATAGCTATACCAAGACTTACAATAGCTATCACTATAAAAAAATATAAGCTTTTTTTCATATAAACTCTCTACCAAGCTAACTAATAAAATTTAACAATAGTCCTATTATGCTTTGTCGAAATATCTCAATCACAACCAGATTAAACTAAAAAATACCTTAAACTAAAGTACTCTGTATATGGTAATGTATCATCTTTTTATAAATCCCTATAACGGCCAAAAGATGAATTAAATTCCTCCCCTCATACGGAAGAAATTTTACCAAGCAAAAATCGCTAATAAGATTAGTAAAATGCTCTACCCTACAGACACAGCAATTCGACCTATTCCTATAATACTAATGCCATAGCTTTTTCCTTCCTTACACATAAAATATTCATTGAGATTTTGCTTTAGTGCAAACATTTCCCCCCAAAGAAGAACCGCAAGTATTAACGAAAAAATAGAAAAACTATGTAAAATCCTCCCCCCGAAAATAACCATTAATTCAAGCATTAATAATTGACCTAATTGTATCATCGTAAGAAGAAGACTTCTCTTAGTATGTGCGCCTGCAATAGTTATTGTATTATTCCGTATAATATATATTGCATACATACCAAGTAAAATACTACATAAGATACGCCCAGCATTCATAACGACTCCTAACTCCACTAATACATTTCTGAATAACTTTACCTATATAACTATTCATTAATTATTACGATTACCGCATAGCTAATAGTATGGATTCCATTTGTAAAAGTTAGTAATAATATACAATCATAAATTCATTCATGTTAATAGGTTTTACAGATAACTTTAATACTTCTCCACTAGTTTCTTTTTGAAATATATTACTCTCTATTTGTTGCCATCCATCTAATCTTAATGATTTCTCTAATGTATCCATATCACTATCACTCAATGCATCAACAATAAAGTATGGTCTAACACTACCAAGTTCATATTTAAAAAGGATAGATGGCATTGATAGTAAAAATGCTCACGATGATCAAAACTTTTATATTCATTCCAAATAAGAGCTTGTCTACCAGAATAAATGGATTCCAATGTATTATCTATTTTCTCTAATACAAGAGCACCACTAAATGAGCCTATGATTATTCCTACTACAAATATAATTATTTTTAATTTATTAATAACAACCCTATCGAAAACCATCTTTATCAGTCCACCATTTTATATTTAATTCGTATAAAGTCTTCTAATAACTGGACTCTAATGCTATTGGTATTAAGACCTTCCCTAATTTTGTCCTTATTATCATCTATATAATCTAAAAATTTACTCTGATTATACTTTGCCTTAAAGTCAGTATAATCAGAATTCTTCACCATAAACTTATCACCAACGCGAGTCCAGTTTATCTCATCAATCAAATCCTCTTTGTAGAGAGAATATCCATATCTGATTAATGCAGAAGAGTTGTCATTATAATGATAATATCGAGTAGTGATGCCGACAATTACGATTAGTATAAAGGCTGCAGCAATGCCACTAAGCAGATATTTTAATAATTTGGGACCAATTTCTTTTAATAAACCTATATGCATATATTTTATTAGGCTCCATCTTCTCATTATAAACAGTAGTAATATTTACAATGCTCCTCTAATGTACGAAACGCTATCATCGTATATAACACCTTTATGTTTCAATCCATAAATAGTAATGTCTTATCATTTAGTTATGAAAACAGACAAAATAAACATAGAAACTAGTCTTATGATTAATAATAAAACTTAACAATAGTCATATTATTCTCTGTCGTAATTACTATTTTTTTACCTTGTTTACTTCATCGAATAGTCTAGCTTCCGAATCGTTAATAGAAACTAGATTCACATTATCAACTTTCAAAGTACGAATTATCTCATCTGTTGAAAGATTTTTCATACTCAACAGTTTTTTTACGACAATTTGACTGTTCTTTCCTTCGTATGAAACCTCTGTGCTTACTATTTTATCATTATATTTATCTAGCAATGCACTTGAATTATTCACATAATTTAAAAAAATATCGGATGCATTAATACTATAAAGATTGAATATAGTAAAAACAGAGTAATAATTAAAATCCACCCTATTAATATAAAACGTACTCTAAAAAGACAATTGATTAAACTTAGACTTTAGATTCTTATATATTTCCATAATTACTCCATATGACGTAATACTTTTTAGAGTCTAGCAAAAAGCAAAATCTTTACTTGTTCATATAATCTTGTTCAAAGTCGTTAAGTAGGTATAAATCCTCATTATAATAAGCAATGCAATCTGATTAAACTAAAAAATATTTAAATAGGTTCTATTGCTATATGCACTTAATCATAAACTGTTACAAAGCCATCTACCCATTGACGTTCGTTTAATACAACCTTCCCAATACCAAAATTATCTACCCCATGAACAATAAATATGTCCCAAGTACTATATTTTTCTTTTGCTAATGTAGCATATTCATATTCACTAAATACACCTAACGTTCCACCCACTGTATATATTGCATCAACATCATACCCATACCACAATATAAAAACTTCATTGGTTTTGATAGAATCATCTACACTATAATTTCTTGGTACCCCATCATTTAAAACAAATTCCTCAATATAAAAGTTTTCATCACAAAACTCTCTAAATCCCGAAAGTTGTTTAGCTAACATTATTGCATTTTCTGCTAAATCTTTAGTCGAAAAATACCCTAAACTAAAATACTCTGTATATGGTAATGTATCATCTTTTTTTATATTTAGCTACGGCTTCATATATAGTTGTATTCATATTATCTAACCTTTCTATATATTCAATTCACGAAAAACCTAGCCTCATAAGTTTCTCCATTAATGTAATTAGAGCTTATTTTTTTATCGAATAGTAATATTTTATTATTTAGTTACGAAAATAAACAAAATAACCATGCATAGCGCCATAAAGAAAACTGGCAAAAACAGAGTAAAAAAATATCCATAAAAAAACTCTATGCTAAACATTACGATGACATATCACTTATCAATCCAACATTTAACATAGAGCCATTTAACAAATATACGCTTCTAATATGTGTATATAATTTATCAATATTAAATTATTGGTACAGCAACAGGATTTTGAATTTCTGTGACAATCGGTGTGTAGAAATCTACTTCGGTCTCTTTTGTGCTCAATGAAATAATTAAGGAGTACCGGATTTTATCATAATATCTCTTTAGACGTTTTCGATTTTTCCACCAACCACCAACAGGATATACGGCTATATCATTTGCATTTGTTAAATCGACAGCAGGTACACACATAAAATCAGAATGTATAGAGCCAACATTTCTATTATTAGTCCCCAAATACCATGATGCAGATTTTCCTAATTCATTACGCCAATTTGGATCTTCAGCTCTTGCAATTTCATTTATCCGTTTTTTAAAGTCATCAAGTGATTCCATACTATTTTTAAGTTCAAAGCGCAGCCCACAAGATTGGTACGTATATTTATCTTTCCAACCTATATGACCTGGACTCGGCTCAATATAGTATGACAACGTAACTCGTAACTCGACCTCTTCATCACCTAATGATTCTAACACTTCTTTGGGCCAAGGTAATTTATGAATATGAAGTTCATTAGTTACAACACGGTTATCATAATCAAAAGGCTGTAATTCTTCTTCGATAATCATATTAACATAATTATTTTTACAAGATACCGCTCGTTCTAGATTGGGAATGCCATATCCACAGGTTCGTAACAAAACACGAATATCACTTTTTTTTAGGGGACTCAGGTGGTAAAAACTGTTGTTTCATCTTATCAGTCCATCTAGCAGAATGTACCATTAGAGCACGTATCGTCTCAGGCCATGCATTAGGATATTGACAGTAAATCTCTGCAGATAATTTACTAGCTTGAGCTGTTGCAGCACTCGTTGCCCAAATAGTAGAAAATAAATTTTCAGATAACTTATTATGAGTTGTTAATAGAGATAAGTCATCACAATTACTATAAAAATTATCTTGATAAACTACATTTCCACCATCCATGAGAATTTCAGGTTTAATAGGCCATTTATTATCCCATAAAACTGATGTACTACTATAAGGAGATAATTCACCAACATCTGCAACTGGTTGAGAACCTAAAAAATCAGTATCATCAATTTGAATTTTAGAATTATATGCTCCAACTGTTAACGCATTCCAAGATTGCCCTGGGTTTTGTACGTAAGAATTGATATTAGCAGCAGGATACTTTATATCTCGAAATTCAGATAATTCAACATTTCCAGCACTAATAAGCATTAGACGTTTATCTTCATTATCCGCCCCAAATATATTAACACCTGCTACAATCTCATCAATAGCTCCCGACCAGGATGTGGGATGTCCATCAGTAGCATCAGTTGTTACGGCCATACAAATAGATCTATCTTTATTAGGATTTTCAATTTCATTAAAAAGAATTCCTTGGGCTGTAATAGCACCGTATAACTCCGGATCATTTTTCTGGTTTCTTAAGATTTTAGAGCTTTCAATTCTATAGGGAATACTAATAGTATCGAGAGATAATAAAGATTGATTTAAATCATGATATAGTGCTACCCCGGCCATACCTGTACCATGACCATCAGAATCACTTACATCACCATCATCAAAAACAGTGTGGATATCCTGTTCATGTATGAACGGTTCAAGCAATGGATGTGCACTAGAAACTCCAGTATCCAACAAACATATTGTGGCATTACTATTCTCAGGTTGTAAACGATTTGTTATATCATCGACCCAATCATACTGTGCCGTCAAGAATTCTTTAATGAAGAAAGAATTAGGTTCCTCGCACTTATTCAATTCTGCAATATACTTAGAGCATTGTAACAAAGCAACTAAATCATTATAATTCACTAGAATCAACATGACAATTCGTTCAGGAAAAGTAATATGCTCATCTTTATATATTATATTGAATTCGTCCAATAATGATTGAAACTCAATAAGCACATCACTATCATTTTGTTTCTCCGTACTTAACCAAACTTCACACCAAACTCGAATATCTGATGTAGGAATATTTTCATGCGGTCCTTGCCAGAAGGATGCTACATCCGCTTCCCTAATGGTATCAATACTTCTGACTAAATCATTATTTTTAGGCTTACCATCCATCCCTAATGACGACTCGAATTGATTAAATTTACGAATTAAATGAGATGCTTTATTTTTTGGCACAAATAAAGTAGCCTTTGTTAAATCATCTTTTGATTTAACGTTTAATAGTTGTATACCATACCTTCCATCTTCTAAGGATTTATAATTTAATTCATAGCCCTGTTTTCCTGATACATCGAGATAAAAACCATCTTTTGCCTTCATAGCGGCAACTTGTTTTGGACTGATAGAACTATTAACAATTGATTGCAACTCTTGCTTTAATTTACGTACATGCTCCAAAGGTCGTTCTAGGTCAGGATAGTTGTGTTTTACACGCGACTTTTTTGGTGTTTTATATGGCATCGATTCTTTAGTGTTACTTAGAAAAAAATATTTGCCTTCTCCATCCTTACGTTCTAAGCCTCCATGATTCGAGAGTATAAGCCTTTATCTTTCATAACAGCAATTAAATCAGCTTCATTAAATTGTTTATTATATAAAATAGCTGATTTAAAGCAATCGTCACAAGCACTAATAATTTCAGATTGGCTTAATCCCTTAGCTGCCTCTATTAAGGATATATTTATCTCCCCTGTATAGTATTTTTTTACTAGCTTCTTTTCAAAAATAGCTCTGATTTCATCATCTTCAGGCATTGCATAATGAATCACATCATCGAATCGTCTAAATAATGCTTGGTCTAGTAATCTATGATTATTAGTCGCAACAATAATAATACTATTAGAATCATCTTGTTCTATAAATTGTAAAAATGAATTTAGTATTCGTCTTGCTTCACCAACCTCGTTATCTAAACTTCGATTAGCGCCTATTGCATCAAATTCATCAAAGAAATAGACACCCATAGTCTTTTTAATATCTTCAAAAACAAGTCTTAGTTTTGCACTCGTTTCTCCCATAAATTTGGTAACGATTTTATCCATTTGTACGACAAACAAAGGAATTTTTAGTTCAGATGCAATTACAGAAGCGGTAAAAGTTTTTCCTGTGCCAGGAGCCCCTTCCAATAAAATTTTGCGACGATTAGACAAACCATAAGCTTGTAGTTTATCACGATTCTTAAACTCTTCAAGTATACGATTAATTTTTAATCTTTTGATTATCAGATACGATCAATTCAGAGATTTTATCATTAGGCATATACATTTCTAGTAAAGGATTATTATTAATTTGTACAATATTATTAGTATTAGACAATTTCTCACTTAATTGTTTTAAATCTCTAGCTACTGCCATATGACCTTGGCGGGCCTCATTAGCAGCAATCTGTAGAACAATAGTTTTAAAGCGAGCATTATCTTGCTCTAAATGAGCACGAATTAAACCTTTAACATGTTCAGCACTAGCCATAATATCACCTCCTCTATTATGTTAGTATCTCATACTACACTTGACAAAGTCAATTAATTATGATATTTTTTTATTAATCTTAATCTTTTTATACTACAGCTTACAATAAAAACAACCACAAAAACCTCGCCTTTCTCATCAAGAAAAGCGAGGTTTCGTGCATAATATTCTATTTTATAACGTTGTACCTAAATACTATATATATACATTATATATATTAATACAAATATTATTATTTGCGTTCAGGTTATTTAGTTACACTTAACAATTTTCCGCTCACTGCATCGAATACTACAGTAATGGTTTTCTTATCTTTTGTGGCAAACACAACAGTATATTGTGGCGTGCCTTTATCGGTTTTAACAGCCCAGCTTAAAAGGCTTGTTGCCTTACCTTCAGCTTGTGCATAAGCAAAGTTTACAGCTACAGCAGGAGGCAAAATAGTAGATGGATCAAAGGCTGTTTTTTCTACAGTTTTGGTAAGTTTACCAACCTTTTCATCCTTAACTTCATTTGCTGTATTTGTAAATACCGCCTTATATACACCGTCTTTATCAAAACCGCCAACAGTCAATGTAACGACTGTATCGGTAGCATCAAAAGAAATTTCATTAATAGATGCGCCGGTATGATGTTGTAAAAAACCATTGAGCATTAGATTTGCCCAGCTAATCGCCTGATGTTGTTCATCAACAACAGCGACTGTTGGCTGAACAGGAACTAAATCAGCTGCTTGAGCCATTGGACTCACCACCCCTAACAAAGATGCTAACATTATAAATAAACGACTCTTTTTAAATACAGATTTCATATGTTACGCCTCAAATTCTTTACGTTTCAGACAACAATAACATTTACTATTTATTATGTACTGTTATAACTATACACTATCAATAACAAACGAATTCTATCTATAAGAGAGTGTGTATAAGAAAAGTAAGATAGAATCCGTTTGTTTTCCCACTAGGGAGTAATCAGCCACCTTGATAGTACAATGGCTAACCACCAAATAGCCCTATATTCATTAATTCTAACTAATCTTCTGTATACAAGAGGGAATGTTTAAAATTATTGGAATTAATGAATCTTAGATAGAATCATATCTACCTTGCGTTGCATATCTTCGTTTTGTTGACGAAGAGCTTCATTTTCAGCAGCTTGTTTTTGAACAATTGCTTGTAATGCTGTCACTTCATCTTGCATTACGTAGATAGAACTGATAGGACCACCTTTATATTTATCTGGAATAGCTTTCTTTTCAGGGCTATATCCAAATTTGTGGGTTACACCAGCATTTACGATACCATCGTGGCTATCTAAGGAAACACCTAAGTTAAACATAGTGTTTTCATTAGTGTAATGAGCCACACCAAGTGCTACAGCTGTTTGAGATTTGTAATTACCAATACCAGCCATAATTTGTGTTGGTTCCAATGGATCGTATTGAATTGGTTTCAATGCAGCCAATGCGGCAGCACCTGCACCAGCCTTATATGCATAAGACTTAGCAGCATTACTGGATGCGCCAGCAATATTTGCAATGCTTGGTCCATTTGTGCTTTATTAACTGCATCACCAGCATGAGTAGCAGCACCAATATTATTGATTTGTTTACCACCCATATCTAGATTACTATTAATGGATACATTACCAGGTGTAGAACCACTACCAGCATTAAGCGTAATAGTAGGAGCACCAGTACCACCACTAATAGAGGTAATACCTGTCAATGCAGGATTCAATTTGTAATTAATAACACCAGAGTTGGCAGGATCAGCTGTGATTTGAATGTTGCTATCACCTTTGAAATCAAAACCAGTAGTCAATGCTACAGAATTTTGAGCACCACCATTAGCCTTGTATTTAATAGTACCTGTGCCTGCAGTTGCAGTGCTAATAGCGGCATTCATTTGACCCAAGTTTACAGCTTCATCATTATTAGCTGCATTAGCCAAACCACTGATACGGTTAGTATTTTTATCAATTACTACATTACCAACAGTGACTTTATCGAAAGAAACATCTTTCTTAGTAGCGATAGTAATATCTTTACCAGTATTTGTAACCTTGATATTATCGCCATCGTTGAAAGTAACTGTATCGCCACCTTTTACAATTTCAGGTGCGCCGCTATTAACTTTCACATTCCAAGCAGCTGTATCCTTAATCACTTGTTTACCAGCATTATCAATATTGCTCAAATCCTTCTTAGCTGCATTATTAGCAGTTGTTGTAGCATTATTGATTTGGGCACGTGTTGCAGCATCAAGGCCTACTGTAATACTTTGACCACTTGCACTAGTTTCAATACCATTTGTACCAGTGATGGTCAATGTTTGACCATTGCTTACACTACCAGTACCTGTATTACCAGCTGTACTGAAACCTACGTTAGCCGTAGCATTAGAAATCGCATTGTCCATTTGTTGTTTATTAACAGCGGAATTAGCGTTGTACCAGCAGCCACATTTTTAATTTCTGTATTACCAGCGTTGATGCCACCAGTTGTGATGGAAATAGGTGCCGCACCAGTTGTACTTGGCGTAATTGTCATACCGCCACCATTGATAACAGTTGTGCCACTAGGTGTTGTGAAAGTAGCACTGCTTAAGCCAGTTAATGCTTTGGCCATGCGAATGTTCAATGTACCTGTTGTAGCATCACCAAGAACTGCGATGTTACCAGATGTAAGATCAGCTGCTGTTGTAGAAGCACCGCCCTTGATGTTAAGTTTTTCACCATGTTTACGTGTAACAACAGTTGTATCATCGCCACCGAAATCATGTTTAGCATCAGTTGTTGCTTTGTTAACAGCATTAGTAATCGCTGTATCCATTTGTGTCTTGTTAACAGCAGAATTACCAGATGTAGCAGGACCTACATTTGTAATTTCCTTACCACCTGCATCGATACCATTGTTCTTATCGATAACTACGCCACCAACAGTGACTTTATCGAAGGATACGTTTTTAGCAGTACCAATTGTAATGGAACGACCTGTATTTGTAATAGCGATGTTATCGCCATTAATGAAGTTAACAGTGTCGCCACCAGCTACAGCAGTTGTACCAGCGCCATTGGTTTCTACATTCCAAGAAGCTGCAGATTTTGCAAGATTTTGGATATATGTATTACCAGCAGAAGACAAGTTGGACAAGTCTTTATTAGCAGCATTTTCAGCAGCCGTTACAGCAGCACTCAACTTAGCAGTTGGAGCGATGGTTACATCATCACCTGTTGCAGATGTTGTAATAAGCGCATTTGCACCAGTATCACCTTTGATGTTGAATTTAATACCACCAGTTGTGCTTAATTTCTTAGCTGTTGTTGTACCAGAATCACTACCTAAGGATACTTTGTTATCACCTAATGTAGTTACAGAATCAGTAGCGGCTTTCACAGCATCATCCATTTGTTTCTTATTAACCGCAGCATCATCTGTGGTTGCTTTACCAACGTGTTTGATTTCTGTATTACCAGCGTCAATGCCAGATCCTGCGATAGTCACTGTGTGTGTACCATCAGTGAAGGCAGCAGATGTTAAACCAGTCAATGTTTTAGCAAGACGGATATTCAATGTACCTGCACCATCAGATACGACACCAATATTACCGGTTGTCAAATCAGCTGTATTAGTTACACCACCTTTGATGGATAATACTTCACCGTGTTTACGTACAGAGGTCGTACCTGTATCGCCATCGAATTTGTGTTCTGCATCAGCAATAGCTTGTGCTGTATCAGTTTTGGATTTAGTGATGGCATCGTTGATAGCAGTTGCTACATTTTGTGTAGTGGCTACGCCATCAGCACCAGCGGCACCGCCTGCACCTGTTGTACCAGCTGCACCAGCTTGACCAGCTGCATTGACTACTAGATTACCAGTCTTCACATCTACATTGTATGTTTTTACACCACCAGTAGTGGAATCAGTTACATTAGCAAGACCTGTGCCTGTCACCTTAACAGCATCTTGTGCTGCTGTTTGTGCTACCGCTTTAACAGCATTTTCAGAAACAGCGACTTCGTATGTTTCGCCTTTAGCTGTGCCAGTTCGACCTGTTACAGTAGCAAGGTTATTGTCACCAGTCAATGTCTTAGCAACTACTTTTTCAGTAGAGGTTGCAGCTGTTTGTGCATTAGCAATAGCTGTATCCATTTGTGTTTTATTAACAGCAGAGTTACCAGATGTAGCAGGGCCTACATTTGTAATCTCTTTGCCACCTGCATCGATACCATTATTCTTATCGATAACTACGCCACCAACAGTGATTTTATCGAAGGATACGTTTTTAGCTGTACCAATTGTAATGGATCGACCTGTATTTGTAATAGCAATGTTATCACCATTGATGAAGTTGACGGTTTCACCACCAGCTACAGCAGTTGTACCACCGCCATTGGTTTCTACATTCCAAGAAGCAGCTGTTTTAGCAAGGTTCATGATGTAGGTATCGCCAGCAGTAGACAAGTTGGACAAGTCTTTATTAGCAGAGTTTTCTGCAGCCGTTACAGCAGCACTCAACTTAGCAGTTGGAGCGATCGTTACATCATCGCCTGTGGCAGATGTTGTAATGAGTGCATTTGCACCAGTATCACCTTTGATGTTGAATTTAATACCACCAGTTGTGCTTAATTTCTTAGCTGTTGTTGTACCAGAATCACTGCCTAAGGATACTTTGTTATCCCCTAATGAGCTAATGGAATCTGTAGTTGCCTTCACAGCATCATCCATTTGTTTCTTATTCACAGCAGCATCATCAGTGGTTGCTTTACCAACATTCTTAATTTGTGTATTGCCAGCATCGATACCAGAACCATTCAACTTAACTGTGTTAGTACCATCTGTAGCAGTTACACCAGATGGAGCAACAGTTGTTGTATTTGTACCATCAGTGGTTGTCATGCCACCTTTAGTAATAGTCGTTGTGTTACCAGCACCATCTGTAATTGTGGAGGAAGTACTAGTTACAGTTTGCGTATTACCTGCAGCATCTGTATAAGTAGCAGATGTTAAACCGCTCAATACTTTAGCAAGACGGATATTTAATGTACCAGCACCATCGGATACAACACCGATATTACCGGTTGTCAAATCAGTAGTAGCAGTTACGCCACCTTTAACGGATAAGACTTCACCGTGTTTACGTACAGAGGTTGCACCTGTATCGCCATCAAATTTGTGTTCTGCATCAGCAATAGCTTGTGCTGTATCAGTTTTAGATTTAGTGATGGCATCGTTAATAGCGGATGCTACATTTTGTGTAGTCGCTACGCCATCGGCACCAGTGGCACCGCCTGCACCTGTTGTACCAGTTGCCCCAACTTGACCAGCCGCAGTGACCACAAGGTTACCAGTTTTCACATCTACATTGTATGTTTTTACACCACCAGTAGTGGAATCAGTTACAGTAGCAAGACCTGTGCCTGTCACCTTAACAGCATCTTGTGCTGCTGTTTGTGCTACGGCTTTAACAGCATTTTCAGAGACAGCGACTTCGTATGTTTCACCTTTAGCTGTACCAGTTTGACCTGTTACAGTAGCAAGGTTTGTATCACCAGTCAATGTCTTAGCTACTACCTTTTCAGTAGATAAGGATCCACCAGCGGCAGCCGTGATAGCGGCATCCATTTGTGCTTTATTTACTGCTGCATCAGCGGATGTAGCATTAGCAACACCTTTAATTTCCTTATTACCAGCATTGATACCAGCTGTTGTCATGGAAATTGGAGATGCACCAGTTGCACTAGGTGTAATGGTTACGCCATTACCATTAATAACAGTGGAATCACCACCAGCATTAGTGAAGGATGCAGATGTTAAACCACTCAATACTTTCGCAAGGCGGATATTCAATGTACCTGCACCATCGGATACAACACCGATATTACCGGTTGTCAAATCAGTAGTAGCCGTTACACCACCCTTAACGGATAAGACTTCACCGTGTTTACGTACAGAGGTTGTACCTGTATCGCCATCGAATTTGTGTTCTGCATCAGCAATAGCTTGTGCTGTATCAGTTTTGGATTTAGTGATGGCATCGTTAATAGCGGATGCTACATTTTGTGTAGTGGCTACGCCATCAGCACCAGCGGCACCGCCTGCACCTGTTGTACCAGCTGCACCAGCTTGACCAGCCGCATTGACTACAAGGTTACCAGTCTTCACATCTACATTGTATGTTTTTACACCACCAGTAGTGGAATCAGATACCGTAGCTAAACCTGTGCCAGTGACCTTAACAGCATCTTGTGCAGATGTAGCTGCCAAATTTTTGATCACTGTTTCACCAGCAGGAGAAATGTTGGACAAGTCTTTATCAGCAGATTTTTCGGCAGCCGTTACAGCAGCTGTCAATTTAGCAGTTGGAGCAATGGTTACATCATCGCCTGTGGCAGATGTTGTAATGAGTGCATTTGCACCAGTATCACCTTTAATGTTGAATTTAATACCACCAGTTGTGCTTAATTTCTTAGCTGTTGTTGTACCAGAATCACTACCTAAGGATACTTTGTTATCCCCTAATGTGCTGATGGAATCTGTAGCTGCCTTCACAGCATCATCCATTTGTTTCTTGTTAACAGCAGCATCATCAGTAGTTGCTTTGCCAACATTCTTGATTTGTGTATTGCCAGCATCGATACCAGAACCAGTCAATGTAACAGTGTTAGTACCATCTGTAGCAGTTACACCAGCAGGTGCTACAGTCGTTGTATTCGTACCATCAGTCGTAGTTACGCCACCTTTAGATACAACAGTAGAGTTACCTGCTGCATCAGCAATAGTAGAGGAACCACCAGTTACCGTTTGTGTATTGCCAGATCCATCTGTGTAAGTAGCAGATGTTAACCCTGTTAAGGCTTTTGCCATCTTAATGTTTAATGTGCCAGATGTTGTATCACCTACTACAGCGATGTTACCAGATGTAAGATCTGTTGCAGTTGTAGAAGCACCGCCTTTGATGTTAAGTTGTTCGCCATGTTTACGGCTAATTACTGTTGCATCATCACCAGCAAAATCATGTTTTGCATCGGTCAAGGCTTGTTTTGTCTTATCGATAGCACTATTTACTACAGATGCTACATCTTGCGTAGTGGCTACGCCGTTTTTACCTTGTGTAGTACCTTGTGTAGCACCATTCGCACCAATTTTACCAGTAGTATCGTCGATAACAAGTTTGCCTTCATCTACATTCACTGTATATGTTTAACGCCAGCAGCTGTAGCATCACTAACAGTAGCAAGGCCTGTACCAGCCACTTTTACAGCATCTTGTGCTGCAGTTTGTGCTACCGCTTTAACAGCATTTTCAGAAACAGTTACTGTATATGTTTCATTTTTAGCAGTACCAGTAAGACCAGATACACTAGCCAAGTTGTTATCGCCAGCGGCTAATTTACCATTAGCTACAGAACCAGCCTCTACCTTTTCAATGGATAGAGCACCACCAGCAGCAGATAATACAGCGGCATCTAATTGTCCTTTGTTAACAGCAGCATCAGCGGATGTAGCATTAGCAACGCCTTTAATTTCCTTACCACCTGCATTAATGCCAGTATTCTTATCGAGAACAATACCACCAACAGTGACTTTATCGAAGGAAACATCTCTAGATGTACCAATTGTAATGGATCGACCTGTATTGGTAATAGCAATGTTATCGCCATTGATGAAGTTCACAGTTTCGCCACCAGCTACAGCAGTTGTACCAGCACCATTGGTTTCTACATTCCAAGAAGCAGCTGTTTTTGCAAGGTTCTTGATGTAGGTATCGCCAGCAGCAGACAAGTTGGACAAGTCTTTATCAGCAGATTTTTCGGCAGCCGTTACAGCAGCTGTTAACTTAGCAGTTGGCGCAATCGTTACATCATCACCTGTGGCAGATGTTGTAATCAACGCGTTCGCACCAGTATCACCTTTGATGTTGAATTTAATACCACCAGTTGTGCTTAATTTCTTAGCTGTTGTTGTACCAGAATCACTACCTAAGGATACTTTGTTATCCCCTAATGTGCTGATGGAATCAGTAGCTGCCTTAACAGCATCATCCATTTGTTTCTTATTAACAGCAGCATCATCAGTAGTTGCTTTGCCAACATTCTTAATTTCTGTACCACCTGCACTGATACCAGCGCCACCAAGAGTAACGGTATGAGTACCATCTGTGGCAGTCACACCAGATGGAGCTACGGTAGTTGTATTCGTACCATCGGTAGTAGTTACGCCACCTTTAGATACAACAGTGGAATTACCAGCTGCATCAGAAATCGTAGAGGAACTACCTGTTACAGTTTGTGTATTACCAGCACCATCTGTGTAGGTAGCAGATGTTAAACCACTCAATACTTTTGCAAGGCGAATATTCAATGTACCTGCACCATCGGATACGACACCGATATTACCAGTTGTCAAATCAGTAGTAGCAGTTACGCCACCTTTAATAGATAAGACTTCACCGTGTTTACGTACAGAGGTTGTACCTGTATCGCCATCGAATTTGTGTTCTGCATCAGCAATAGCTTGTGCTGTATCAGTTTTGGATTTAGTGATGGCATCGTTAATAGCAGATGCTACATTTTGTGTAGTGGCTACGCCATCAGCACCAGCGGCACCGCCTGCACCTGTTGTACCAGCTGCACCAGCTTGACCAGCCGCATTGACTACAAGATTGCCAGTCTTCACATCTACATTGTATGTTTTTACACCACCAGTAGTGGAATCAGATACCGTAGCTAAACCTGTGCCAGTGACCTTAACAGCATCTTGTGCAGATGTAGCTGCCAAGTTTTTGATCACTGTTTCACCAGCAGGAGAAATGTTGGACAAGTCTTTATCAGCAGATTTTTCGGCAGCCGTTACGGCAGCTGTCAACTTAGCTGTTGGAGCGATGGTTACATCATCACCTGTGGCAGATGTCGAAATCAATGCATTTGCACCAGTATCACCTTTGATGTTGAATTTAATACCACCAGTTGTGCTTAATTTCTTAACTGTTGTTGTACCAGAATCACTACCTAAGGATACTTTGTTATCCCCTAATGTGCTGATAGAATCAGTAGCTGCCTTCACAGCATCATCCATTTGTTTCTTATTAACAGCAGCATCATCAGTGGTTGCTTTGCCAACGTTCTTAATTTGTGTATTGCCAGCATCGATACCAGAACCAGTCAATGTAACAGTGTTAGTACCATCTGTAGCAGTTACACCAGCAGGAGCAACAGTAGTTGTATTCGTACCATCGGTAGTAGTTACGCCACCTTTAGATACAACAGTAGAATTACCAGCTGCATCAGCAATAGTAGAGGAACCACCTGTTACGGTTTGTGTATTACCAGATCCATCTGTGTATGTTGCAGATGTTAAACCGGTTAAGGCTTTTGCCATCTTAATGTTTAATGTGCCAGATGTTGTGTCACCTACGACTGCGATGTTACCAGATGTAAGATCAGATGCTGTTGTACTTGCACCGCCTTTGATGTTAAGTTGTTCGCCATGTTTACGGCTAATAACGGTAGCATCATCACCAGCAAAGTTATGTTTAGCATCATCTAACGCTTGTTTTGTCTTATCGATGGCAGAATTTACAACAGATGCCACATTTTGTGTAGTGGCAACGCCATCTTTACCTTGCACCGTACCTTGTGTAGCACCAGCAGCGCCTACTTTACCAGTAGTATCATCGATAACAAGTTTGCCTTCATCTACATTTACGGTGTATGTTTTAACACCAGCTGCTGTAGCATCGCTTACAGTAGCAAGGCCTGTACCAGCTACCTTAACAGCATCTTGTGCAGCAGTAGCAGCTACTGCTTTAACAGCATTTTCAGAAACAGAGACTTCGTATGTTTCACCCTTAGCTGTACCAGTTTGACCTGCTACAGTAGCAAGGTTATTATCACCAGTCAATGTCTTAGCTACTACCTTTTCAGTAGATAAAGAACCACCAGCGGCAGCAGTGATAGCCGCATCCATTTGTCCCTTATTAACAGCAGCATCAGCAGACGTAGCATTAGCAATGCCTTTAATTTCCTTACCACCTGCATTAATGCCTGTATTCTTATCAAGAACAACGCCACCAACAGTAACCTTATCGAAGGATACATTTTTAGCTGTACCAATTGTAATGGATCGACCTGTATTGGTAATAGCGATGTTATCGCCATCGATGAAGTTAACAGTGTCGCCACCAGCTACAGCAGTTGTACCTGCACCATTGGTTTCTACATTCCAAGAAGCAGCTGTTTTAGCAAGGTTCTTGATGTAGGTATCGCCAGCAGCAGACAAGTTGGACAAGTCTTTATCAGCAGATTTTTCAGCTGCAGTGACAGCGGCTGTCAACTTAGCAGTTGGAGCAATGGTTACATCATCGCCTGTAGCAGATGTTGTAATGAGTGCATTCGCACCTGTTTCACCTTTAATGTTGAACTTAATGCCACCAGTTGTGCTTAATTTCTTAGCTGTTGTAGAGCCAGATTCACTACCTAATGAAACCGTATTATCTGTTGCACCTTTTAATGCATCATCCATTTGTTTCTTATTCACAGCAGCATCATCGGTAGTACCATTAGCAACATTCTTAATTTCTTTGTTACCAGCACTAATACCACTAGTTGTTACAGAAATTGGTGTGGCACCAGCACCAGCTGGTGTTACGGTTACACCTGTAGGCGCTGTCGTAGTAGTATTACCAGCTGCGTCAGTTGTTGTTACACCGCCTTTAGATACAACGGTAGAATTACCTGCTGCATCAGAAATCGTAGAGGAACCACCTGTTACAGTTTGTGTATTACCAGCTGCATCGGTGTAAGTGGCAGATGTTAAACCTGTTAAGGCTTTTGCCATCTTAATGTTTAATGTGCCAGATGTTGTATCACCTACGACTGCGATATTACCAGATGTAAGATTAGATGCTGTTGTACTTGCACCGCCCTTGATGTTAAGTTGTTCGCCATGTTTACGGCTAATAACGGTCGCATCATCACCAGCAAAGTTATGTTTAGCATCATCTAACGCTTGTTTGTCTTATCGATGGCAGAATTTACAACAGATGCCACATTTTGTGTAGTTGCAACGCCATCTTTACCTTGCACCGTACCTTGTGAAGCACCTGCAGCACCAATTTTACCTGTTGTATCATCAATAACAAGTTTGCCTTCGTCTACATTGACTGTATATGTTTTAACACCAGCGGCTGTAGCATCGCTAACAGTAGCAAGGCCTGTGCCAGCTACTTTTACGGCATCTTGGGCAAGTGTTTTAACTTTATCAGAACCAGTGGCAGACAAATTAGACAAGTCTTTGTCGGCAGATTTTTCTGCAGCGGTTACAGCATTTTGTAATTTAGTGCTTGTACCAACGGTAATAGTATCGCCAGATACAGTAGTTGTAACAAGCGCATTTGCACCGCTTTCACCAACAACCTTGAGTTTACCAGTTTTAATATTAACGGAACCATCAGTTGTGCCATCATTGATTGTCAATGTGGAGGAGATACCAGCCAATGCATCATCCATTTGTTTCTTGTTAACAGCGGCATCGTCGGTTGTGCCCTTCTTAACGCCTTTGATTTCTTGATTACCTGCGTTAATGCCACTAGTGGTAATAGAAATTGGTGTAGCACCAGTACCAGTCGGTGTGACCGTCACGCCAGCACCGTTGATAACGGTTTGGTTACCAGTAGCATCTGTGAAAGTACCACTTGTTAGACCTGTAAGGTTTTTAGCCATTTTAAGGCTCAATGTGCTAGTTGCCTTATCTCCCACAACAGCGATATTTCCATCGGTTACATCGGCACCAGAGGTAACAGAACCTTTAATATTTACCGTTTTACCAAGTTTCAAGCCAACGGTATCACCTGAGTCACCAGCCATGTTAATTGGCATTTTAAGAATGGTTTCAGCTGTTTTGTACAATTGAGAACCATTAACTGCATCTGTAGAGGTGGCTGTAACGGCACCCGCTGCGACGTTCTTAATTTGACGTTCTGTACCGGTGGCACCAACAGACACAATAGAACCTTTATTAAGGCCTGTGTTACCAGCATAGCCAGCAGCTTCGAAGGTAACACCATTAATGGTAGAGTCTGTAGCCGCTTGCATATTGATCAGCAGAGCTTGCATTACCAAGTACTACGGCACCATCTAGGCCTGTACCTACGGTTACGCCATTGCCCATCACCATAACATTCGAGGAATCTAAGGAGTTATTATTACCTACTACATGGATGCCTGTTGTACCAGCTGTACCGGCAAGGTTTGTATTACCCATGAATGTAGATTCAGAGGCTTTAATAGGATTTGTAGCCGTACCGTTATCGTTACCTTGTACATGTGTACCGGTTGCTGTGGTATCGATGTATGATGGATCACCGATGGCACTGGATTTAGCACCTTTTACCTCATTACCTGTACCAATAGAGATGGATTTTTCACCAGATGCTTTGGTACCATTCCCGATGGCAATAGCATCCTCAGCACTAGCGTTTGCACTAAATCCTTGTGCAATTGAGTTTTTACCAGAGGCTTCTGCACTAGTTCCCATAGCAAGAGCTTGTTCACCCGCTGCTTGTGCATTCATGCCACCTGCAATGGATTTTGTCCCTGTTGCACCCGCCTTAGAGCCAGAGTATCCATAGTTTGTAGTCGCATTACCTACTGTTTGTGTGCTTGTACCATCATTTATATGCATATAGCTAGACATATTTTTGGAGAATGTATTAGCTACAGCATATAATTGGGAACCATTGATAGCATCTGTAGATGTAGCGGATACTTCACCAGCAGCGACGTTTTGGATACGACGTTCATAATCGCCAGCACCGATTGTTACGGCACCAACGGATTGAGCACCCGCAAAACCAGTGATTTCATCACCATTGATAGTGGCTTTACTTACCTTACCAAATGCACCACCTGTTGTGTTGTTACTCACAACAACGTTGCCAGTTGCATCGTATTTCTTAGTGTGGATACTTTGTTCACCTGTCAAATGACTTTCATCATCTACTAATGGATTTGGGGTGAAAGCATAGGATTCATGACCGAGGTACACAGAGTTTCCTAATGTACCTTCTATATATCCAGTACTGACACTACCATACATACCCATGTTTGTAGCAGTTATAGGTGTGATAAGTTTATTTTGATCTTGATTGCCAAGGAATAAGAGAACCAGTAAGATGAAATTGAGTACGGGTCCGATTATCATAGGAACCTATAGCTACTGTATTCTTATGAAATACTTGAACCCCATTACCAATGGCGATAGAGTTACTATTATCTATAGATGTAGATACATGTCCAGCCCCAGTCATTCCAGAATAACCAACTCGAGCGCCACCAATTGCCACAGCATTTGTTGCATTATAATCTACACTAGTACCATACCCAATAGCTACCGAGTTATCAGCACCATTCTCTGTACCAGAAAGGGCCTATAGCCACTGAATTTGTAGCATATGCAGAATTATAATACCCTAGTGATACTGAACCATCGCCATAGGCATAACTAGATGCACCTAACGCTGTAGCACCTGTACCAATTGTTGATGCTGACATACCAAGAGCAGTACCGCGTAAACCTTGAACGCGAGTGCTATAACCTATTGCTATACCATGCTCAGCACTTGCATCTACGGAACCGAGCATAGCAATACTCTCTCCAGCATTAGCATTAGAGGAATATCCACCAATAGCAATAGCCATATTACCTTGTGCTGTAGCGCCTTTACCTATAGCAACAGCTACGTTACCCGTAGCTCCGCCTTTTTCATTGACCTTACCAAAGTTTGTTGTAGCATTACCTGCACCTTGAGTTGATGTACCATCATTAACGTGCATATACACATCAGGGCTAGCACCGGCAGTTACAGCTCTAACAGCTTCATATAATTGGCTGCCGTTAACAGCATCTGTGGAAGTTGCGGAAATTACACCGGCAGCAACGTTTTTGATTTGGCGATTTTGAGTTGTAGACCCAACAGATACTGTAGCTCCAGATCCAAGACTACCTACTGTGGAAGCATAATTCCTTCCATCAAGCGTTATGCCACCTATAGTAATTTGCTGTTTTGGATTTTCATAACTTCCACCCGCACTTTGAACCCCTATAGTAACACTATTACTATAAATATTACCAGTATCAATATCAGATCCAATTAATACAGCATTATTAGAACCAGTGGTCAAGCGAGTACCAGCGCCAATTACAACAGAATTAGATGATTCAGCAGTGGTTAGGTTCCCAATTGCAATAGAATTATTTTGTGAAGCTCTTGACTGAGTCCCTAATGCGATAGACCATGAATCATTACTTACAGCACCTTGACCTATAGCAATACCTTTAGTGCCAGTAATTTGCGTATTACTTCCTATTCCAATCGCTTGAGAACCTGATATATTGGTAGTGTGTCCAATACTTATACCTGACGATGAAGCAATACTAGTATTACCTATAGCTATACCACCATTAGAACTACTTCTATAACCCACTGCAATACCACCACTAGTTGTAGATAATGAACCTATAGCAACTGCCTCTCTAAGAGAAGCAGTAGAACCATAACCTACGGCAACTGAATCTCGATCCTTAGCATCAGCGCCTGATCCCAAGGCTGTAGCTTGCCAATTTCCTGCTTTAGCATTGTCACCAATTGCCACAGCATCCATTGCACTAGAATTTACTGTAGCTCCTGTCCCATATGCTGTATTCGCCGACGCCACTCCCCCGCACATAACCATAGCCACCATCACAGCTGCCACACTTTTACCAGCCAGTGAAGTAACTACAGATTTAACGCTAGATTTGCCGTCTCGTTTTGCAATTTCCGACACCACAACCCAAGCATTTTTGGTTTTTGACCATATAACTTTATATATATGATTCAGACCCATATCTATACACTCCTTTTGTCCCTATATTGGATGTACACACTCTATAGACATAATGCTACCAAATGCCCCCCGTCAACATTTTTTTATTCATCTTTTCTTCATTATTTACATAAGTTTGCAGATTAGTTTAATATTTAGATAATATATGATAAGTTTATCTTATATTTTTAACATTTTATTAATTTCTATATTCTGCAGGAATTTATCGGTTACTTATAAGTATTCTCAATCTACAATTTAGGCTTTCAAAAAAATATCGCCATAGAGATAGAACATGTCTATCATCTATGACGATATAAGTCATACCATTATTTAGTTATCATGAAAATGACAAGCAATATAGAGTTCTGCTAGTACATCTGGATTACCACACATCCGCATATACTCTAGTATACGCCTCACGTAGCGCCGATGTTCCATCATGGCTGCATCTAATTTTCTCCGCACATAGGTCGGTGGATGTAACAACAAAATTGGTTCTGTGTGACCACCATGAATATAGCATTGCTGCTCTGTAGGCCCATCGGACACCATATAGGTAAAGGGTACCACAATATTAAAGTATCCATAAGCGCCATCCTTGCCTACAGGTTTCCTCGTTTTAAATGGTATCCAAGTCATATTCACAGCCAAGGTACGAGGCTGATTATACGATGCTCGTTGCCCCATCGTATTATGCAAGGCCCGTAAATCGACGGCTAAATATTTGCTAGATCATAAAACAGGCGTAACATCGGACGATGTACTAACTCATCTGTGCCATCCGCGTAGTAACATTTGGTTACATTACCACCAGATTTATAGTCTGGAATCATACACCATAGATGGCGGACCATACAATCTTGTAGTACATATTCTCTCTCGTCGTCTACTACATAGGGTGACACATTCGTATGCTCATCATACACTGTTTCCATACAATAGTCTCCTCTTAAATAATACGAACAAACTATATAAGGAATATTCCCACTCTATACATGAACGCGCATTCATTTCGCATTCATTGTATACCTATGTGCTTTTACCTGTAAATATGTAATTTTAAAATATATGCCCATATATTTATCATATTTTTTAATATATGAAGCATGTAACTATATGCAGCCACGTATACTATCTATATCATTTGATTATCTATTATCATCTCCTAACTCTATCTCTAATTTGAATATTACATTACATATCTATACATGTATTCACGCAATACATCCAAGATGCGTTTATGCCGTTGTTGTACCGATTGACGTGAACAATTTTGCGTTCTTGCAATGTCCGACAAATTACAACCACGTCCATACATATCGGTAATCAACTGTTGTTGATCCACCTTTAATAAACGCATAGCCCTTCGCAATAAATGATATTGTTGTGCTTGTTCCTCACGATGTACGGTCTGGCTAGCTACATCTATGGTATCTGGTATTTGATCCATCGCCAATTGCTCATCCCCATCCGCTGTATCTGGAATATGGAATTCATGATTCCATCGTTGTTTAATCCATTTATAGTGATTGAGATGTTTAAAATGAATGGCCGATTTCACATATCCCGCAAAGGGTACTGTACCAGCTAGATTGTAGGTGTAAATTGATTCAATAAAGGTGAGCCACAGCATAGCCTCTACATCATCTTCTACTGTGCGATTCACTAATAATCGCTCGTATTTTACGATAAGAGGGCGATAGCGTCGGCACAATTCCATCTTAGCCGCCGTGCTATTTATAGGTTCACTGGGCACGTCACAGATAGGTACTCTCGTTTGGCATACCTCTACCAATGCTTCATCACGAATCTGTTCAAATCGTGTTACATTTGTTACGTAGTATTGTTCAAAATCTTGTGCAGAATAGAATGTCATTGTAAATCCTTTCCTGCCCGGGCACAGTTGTAATATACCGCAGGAGGAAAGAATTGCAAAAACAGGAATACATACTAAAACACCGACATAGCAATACAATTACTATATCGGTGTTCATTTAATGTACTTAAAATATGTCTAAAATTGTTTGTGCTATTTTTTTTGATAAAATAGGAGGCACCGCTTGTTATTAGGACTCTATTAACTTATTAATCTCATCAATCCAATTTGTGTTAGGTTGCTCCAATTGTGCAAAAAACACATGTAAATTAGTACTATTAATTAATGCTGCATCCATTCCCAATTGTTTTGCACCATTCATCATAGTTCTATAACTCTCTTTTGTAATATTAGAAACCAATTGTGTTCGCTGAGATTCCTTAGCTGAATAATCTTGAATACCTGTATATGCTTCAATATAAGAAGCACTACGCCGCTTTGATGGTGTCTGCAATCTAACAGAAGTATCCCAATGCAATAAAATGACTTGCATAGTACATGGGTTTGTAAACATTACCACATGTTGGCTTGCCAATTCACATGCATGGAGCGAGTTCACTTTACAACAAATATCATTAAATTGTTCATGTGGTTTCTTTTCTGTATCACAAACAATAAGAACTAAATCATAATTTCCTTTTTGATATACGTTTTGGTATATAGGATACAAATTTCCATTACCTTTTGCATCTCTAAGCGTTATATCATATACATCCGACCACACATTCAACAGTTTTAGTCGATTAAGATAATCATACTCTTCTGAGCCTTCACATATAATATAAATCTTCTTATTATCTTTCAGAGGCGGTAATAATGGAACCATATAAACCTCCTAGTATTTCGATTTAATGTCTAACAAGGAATCAAAAAATGATGGATCAGGTAAGGCCCCTAGTACACCTTTTTTATATTTATCAAGAAGATTGGTACTATCTCGAATACCAGTGTTAGCAGTTGTAAAATCAGCCAACGAATATAGATATACTTGTTCTTCATCCTTATGAACAAACCAGATTTGTTCTTTTCTAAATAGCCTTTTGCAATCCAACAAAGTTACATCATGAACTGTAAATATAAGCTGCGCCATATCATTTAACTCATTATTAAAAAGAGCTACGATAGCACGTGTTAAAGAAAAGTGTAAACTACTATCCAATTCATCAACAATTAAAGTTCTTCCTTTTTCTAAAGCTTCAATAATATAACTAGCTAAAGCAGCAATTTTTTTCGTTCCCGTAGAATCAAATACCATACTTGGTACTGGATGGCCTTTATACACGGAAATTAACTTTAATTGATCTAACAATTGTTCTGGCAATGCTAAGGCGCGTTCGTCTGCAATAGCTTTACCATTCTTTTTTAATTTTATATCCATATCTGCTTCAGCATATTTAAAATCATCTAAATATACATCAGCTTGTTTAATAAAAATTAACAACCTTTTTTTCTGAATATTATTTTTCATTCTTTAATAATTTGATAGTTTGATCGATGGGAATATTATTCATATTAATAATATCTATTGAACGAGCAAATTCAGTAATAATGCGTTTAATCTCTGCCAATTTACTAAACTTAGATGTATCGATAGCATGACATAATAAGGCTTTTATTTGCAACCACTTCCATCAAATGTTCTACATTAGGATCGATACATTTAAATTCCTGTTTTTTTATATCCTTTAAAAATTAATGTATCTGACTTCTCATTACCATATTCATCATAAAAATTTGTGTACGAAATGTTCATATATGATTTCTTCTGATTGAGTATCATACGTTATAGTATAATCATACTTTTTCTTATCATATAAAAAAAGCAATACCTAATTTACAAATAGGATTATGTAAATAAATTAGGTAATAAATGAGGCTCATTATTTAATAAAAATATCAATAATACTGGCTATACCTTTAATTAAACAAGTCTTTCCCGTATTATTAGGCCCATATATAGCAGTGCTTTTTACAATATTATTTCCATTTTCTTGATGTACATTTGATATAAACTTTTTAGTACGCATATCTGCATTCGCAGAAAACACAACAGGTTTATTAAATGCTAATACATTATTTAATCTCACTTCCATTAACATATTAACACCTCCTCACAAGTATTATACCACGAAGTTACATTTTATGCTAAATATCAGCATAAAAAATATCTAACAAATAATATAGAAAACGAAGACACAATTCCATCTTAGCCGCCGTGCTATCTATTGGCTCACTTGGCACATCACAGATAGGTACTCTCGTCTGGCATACCTCTACCAGTGCTTCATCACAAATCTGTTCAAATCGCGTTACATTTGTTACGTAGTATTGTTCAAAATCTTGTGCAGAATAAAATGTCATTGTAAATCCTTTCCTGCCCGGGCACAGTTGTACTATACCGCAGGTGGAAATAATGGGTTATAGGACAAAAAGTGTGTGTGACTAATCCCAATAAGTTGGAAAATCTGTAGACACATGTAGCTCATTCCAAACAGGAGCATCACCCCATCGAGGTATTGAACGATCTACTTTGTAATGCTCAGATAATCGTTTGTATATAGCAGCAATTGATTCATCTGTAGGCATATAATTTAATATATCTGTAACAGAAAGCGGTCTTGGTGAGTGCATATAGCACCACCAATAGACCTCTTTTAGTCTTCTTTCTAAAGAAGGACCTCTGTGCACCCGTAACATGCTTCTTAATTGCACATTTACTCCACCCTCAAACTTCTTCAGAAAAAGATTAAACCCTTATAACACTAGATATTTACTAGTGTTATAAGGGTTTTCACATACACTTTTTATCCTATAAGCCACATTCTATAACAATAGAATATGTATGACTTTTTTATGCCAATGCTCTATTAATAAAATCTTCAGCAGATTCTTTGAAACTGTTAAAATCACCAAACTGCTTATCAGCAACTTTCATAGAAATTCGACGTTCTGCTTTTTGTCAAGCATTCAAAAATCTTCATGTATAAGTACACTTGTAAAAGGTGAATCTAATTGCTGTTGAAGTCTTAAAATTGTAATAATTGCATTTTTGAGTTTTACTACTTCCCTTAACAGGAAATACATATACAGATCTTTTTATCACCAAGAAATGCATAATCAACCACTAAATCCTGATCATTATTAATAGGCATATAATTATTTTTTTACATTAAATGATGTTAAATAGGATTCTATATATTTCTTCACATCATCATAAAAAAAGTGATGCTACAGTTTTACGTTGTAATATTTTTTTAAATTTGAGACCTGTGCTATAATCTGTGATAATTGCATAATATTATTAAATAATTGATCTAAATTAGATATTAATTGAATTGAGCCTGTATTTTTCTTCAAATTTAGCATTTTGTTGTAATAAAATACGTTTAAAAAGTTCTATTTTATTGTCGGTATCCAAATCAAAACTATATGAAAGGCGCATTAATGTAGTTCCACAATCAGAAACTAAAAACTGGTCTTTTTTTCTAGTTCAGAAATAAAAAAATATCAAGCATATCACCATCAGGATAAAAAAAGAGGTAGTAAAATTTGATATAAATTCTGTCGTTTTTTTCTTTAATTTCAAATTGATTATTAAAAGTTTTACTTAAATATTTATTTAATAATTTAATATTCATTATTTATTACCTCCTTCCAACACTAATTAAATAAAAGGTACTTCCCAACATTCAGGGAAATATGTTCTGGCATCTAAAATATTACATGTATTACAAAAAAATAATATGGCACTTTCCAACGTAGAGAATTCTCCACAAGCTTCATTCAACTTTTTCAATCCCAAACAATCCAATATCTACAGATATTAATTGAGCACGATGTATATGAGTAACAAAATGTTCTGGAATACTTTTTATTCCCACCATGTGGTCCATTACATCTAAATAATATAGGATTTTTCCTCAAAATTATTATTGATTAATTGTAGTCCAATTGAATATATTTCAGGAAGTGTAACATTTTGTCTAATAAAAAAACTCTAAATCGTTCATTATATTTATCTGATACCAGTTCGAAATTCTTCCTGTTGGATCCATTAATAACTTGATAATTTCGTTCTGGTTTAATAGTAATTCTTTTTGGTGTGAATATTAATTCATCCAAATAGGATTGTGTAAATGATACTCTAAGAATGTACAAAAATGATGATATAAGAATGTACAACTTTGATTGTATCACCGATACTATAGTTGAGGTGATAACAACATGCAATACGTATACGCTATTAACAGTTCATTTACTGTAACATCATTATTAGACTTACCAATGTTAAGAGACATTCTGGAGGCTTGCAATTTGAAACCTAATTATAGTTTACTAGGTCGTGAATTAGGCTATGATAGACGCACCATAAATCTCATTATGAAAATGGAACGCCTGATCCACATCGTCATAAACCATCTATGATTGATAAATTTCATGACGTAATACAGACTTTATTATCTGATGATACACCCCAACAATTTTATTATAAGCGTGTCTTGTGGCAATACTTGGTAGATAACCATGGACTCACAGCTGCTTACTCTACATTTCGCGGTTATATTTTAAAGATACCAGTATTTCAATCCTATTTTGATAGAAAACATACATCGCCTAGCACACAGCATACGATTCGCTTTGAAACCGCACCAGCTGAACAGGCTCAAGTTGATTGGAAAGAGAATATTAAATTCCTATTGCATGATGGCACACACATAACTTTTAATATATTGCTGATGACATTAGGCTATTCTCGATACAAATTAGCAAAGGTCACTTTCGATAGAACTACTGAAACACTACAAGATGCATTGGTAGAATTCTTTGAACAATTACAAGGTGTTCCACATGTACTATTAACAGATAATATGAAAACCGTGATGGTACAACCGAGGCTAGCTGGAACTAAAGGACAGCTTCATACCAAAGCAGAACAATTTTCAAGTGACTTTGGCTTTACATTTAAGCCGTGTATGGCGCGCCGTCCACAAACGAAAGGCAAAGTAGAAAGCCAAATGAAAATTCTAGATGAAATTCATGCGTACCAAGGAAAATTAACAATACAAGAAGTGGAAGAACAGATTCAAAAAATTATTTTACGTAGTAATCTAGCGATTTCTCAAGCTACAAGACAAATACCGTCTGCACTGCTTGAAAAGAAAAAGGAATCTCTTACCCCACTTCCAACAAAAGTGATAAGAGATTCCTACCGCATAGATCACCCTAAAAGCTAAGGTTTCAGCAAGTAATCTCATTAGCTTTCGTGGTAGCCACTATTCTGTACCACCAGGATATGTGGCCAAATCTATGACCTTAAAGACCATAGATAAGATGCTATACATATATGATAGCACAGAATTGATTGCACAGCACCCATTAAGTGGTAAGAAGGTTAACTATTTGCCTTCTCATTATGAGGCACAATTGCAGAAAACAATTCCTTATCTAAGTTCTGAAGATGTGAAAGCTAAAGCAAAAATCTAATTTGGAAAAGATAGGAGCTATCTATGACACTACAGACTAATTACCAACGCTTACAAGATAATCTAGCATATCTAAAACTAAAACAATGCATGTTACACCTAGATGAAACAATTGAATTAGCTAATACACAGAGCTTATCTCATATTGAGTGGTTATTGAAGCTGAGTGATTACGAAGTTGATATTAAACGACAAAACGTAATTAACCATATGGTGAAAATTAGTAATTTTCCTCATTTGAAAAACACTAGCTGATTTTTGAATTTTTCATTTCAACCACAAATTAACGAAATGCAAATTAAGGATTTAGCATCATTAGGATTCATGGAACAAGCTGAAAAACATTGTATTTCTTGGCTCTAGCGGAGTTGGGAAAACACATTTAGCTACATCACTAGGTATTGAAAGCTCTCGTAACAGACGAAGCACCTATTTTATTAAATGCCATGATTTAATTCAAAACCTTAAGAGTGCAAAAGATGAAGGACGATTAGAAACTCGGCTCAAGCATTATGCACGCTACCAATTACTCATCATTGATGAAATTGGCTATTTACCGTTACAACCAGGTGATGCTAACTTACTATTTCAAATTATTGATAGACGGTACGAAAAAGAAAAGTACCATCGTAACGTCTAACATTAATTTTGATGAGTGGGCTACCATTTTACATGATGAGCGAGTAGCTAATGCTATTGTTGATCGATTACTTCACCATGCACATGTGATTAGCATAACTGGAGATTCATACCGGTTACGAAACCATATGCAACAGAAGGAATAACTGTACATTGTACATCGTCAAAATTGTACATTCTTATATTGACATTTACATAGGATTGTGTAATTTCCATAACTAGCATCCTTTTTAATAGCAAATATATGTTTAATTTATACTACCACTATCTCTTTCAAATCGTCAAATACAGATTTATATATGATAGTCTAAAAGATAGTCTAAAAAAATTTACGATAATATAATAAAAATACTACTAATACCTTATCTAAAGTACAGCTACTAATAAAAATTATTTTTATTGGACTTAATTTTTAAGCTCATACTTAAATTAAGTTTCTATATAAGAATTTAAATTTTTAATCTTCATTAGCTTTTTGGGCTTAATACTATAATTAAAATAGTTATCAAATTTACAATTATCTTCTACTTTATAAAGATATGAAAATATAATAATAAGAAAAAAAGCGGGTTATAGGACAAAAAAAGTGTGTGACTAATCCCAATAAGTTGGAAAATCTGTAGACATATGTAGCTCATTCCAAACAGGAGCATCACCCCATTGAGGGATTGAACGATCTATTTGGCAATAATCAGATAACCGTTTGTAGATAGCGACAATCGATTCATCTGTAGGCATACAATTTAATATATCTGAAATAGAAAGCGGTCTTGGTGAGTGCATATAGCACCACCAATAGACCGCTTTTAGTCTTCTTTCAAGTGAAAGGCCCCTATGAGCCCGTAACATACTTCTTAGTTGAGCATTTACTCCACCTTCAATACGATTATTTGTTGTAGGTATTGTAATATCAATACATTCCAAAAATGTAAATAAAGTTTGTTGCCTAATCAGACGCCATAATGATGATTCAGCTTTAAGCAAACGCTCATGTGTAGAGCGTTTGTTTCCGAATTCATCAATCGTCATTTCTCGTAAAAAATCAGAATATGTCATTCGCCACGCTGAAAGCTCATTAATCCATATAAAGGCTTGATCCATTGTTTTCACATTAAATAAAGCTTTAGCATGCTCATAACGGCAGACATACCATCCTAGAACATGAGTATCATTGCAACAAATTAATACACATAAATTCCTAGCTAAGTAAATTCCATCAAGATATACCACATCATGTACTTCTTCCACTTTTGGTGGCAATGGCCATATGGACCAAAATTTAGCGGTTTTACGCCTGAATGTACGACCTTTACCAGGCATATCAGCTTGAATATCGATGCTGAATAACCAATTCAAGAATAGGTTTAACTCTTTACTTAAATTATTAATTTTAACGGTAAATGCCACCTTACAATGTTTGCAAAACCAACGCTGATAACCAGATTTCAAAACACCATGCTTAATACATTTTTTATTACAATCAGGACATTTTATTTGTCACACAAACTCTTCCTCCATATTTGTTTATATATAGGAAGATATAACCTCATTTTAGCCAGTAATTACAAGGGTTAATTGATGTTTTCACACACACTTTTTGTCCTATAAGCCTATGTTAACGACTTTCACAAAAAAGAGCCTAGATGACGTTCATAGCAAATCTATAAACGACCATCTAGGCTCCTTTTATTATTGTTTTGTAGTGCAAACAGTTATGAGTACGTCCAAAGTCTAGCTAAAGACACACTATAATGTTCACAAGTTCAGTATAGGGTATATCCGCATGGCTGTCAATATTATCTTATCATTTTTTCCCTCGACTCACCGCCAGGTTTGCCCCCAACAGCCCTCCTCGATTGATATGGGGATGGCGATGTGAGGTACCTTCTTTGATGGATGTTATACGAGATCGTTGAAATTTTTCAAACACTGTATCCAGTTCTCGCAAGAGAACCTTCTTTTGCGATGCTTTTAATTCATACAAGTCCCCTTTGAACTTAATATGTGTATCCTTCACAGCGGTGCTAATGTCATAGATGCGTTCTTGCTGTTCATTATTAACATTCACGAGTTCATCTAAGGTCAGCTCATAGTAGCGAGCCAGCGCGCACAGTGTATCGAGGTCTGGTTCTCTATAGCCAGTCTCGTAATTGGACAATGCCGCATTACTAATACCTACAGCCTTGGCGACTTCGATTTGGCTCTTTCCCATGCGTACGCGAGCCCGTTTTAAGTTCTTGTAAAATTGCATGTTCATCACCTACATCGATTACGTCAAAAGAATATTACAGTGTTTCACTAATCATTTTGAAAGCTTCTTCTGCAACAGCCAATGTTTTATCGATTTCTGTGCCCTTATGGCACATAGACACAAAGTTGCTTCAAATGGACTTGGTGCATAGTAAATACCATGGCTCAAGTTATGATGGAAGAATGTCTTGAAATGGTCCGCGTTGCATGCACTAGCGTCATCAAAATTATGAACCGGTTTATCTGTAAAGAACAAGGTAAACATAGAACCCACACGTTGCACCACAGCTGGCACATTGTATTTCTTAGCCAATTCTTCAAGGCCATTACACAATGCTTTTGTGCTATCTTCCACTTGTTTAAAGATGGTTGGGTCTCGTTGCAACATAGATAATGTAGCAAGGCCTGCCGTTACAGCCACAGGATTACCACTCAAAGTACCGGCTTGGTAAATAGGGCCGGATGGTGCTACTTCGCTCATGATTTTGCTAGAACCGCCAAATACAGCAAGAGGCATACCACCGCCAACGATTTTACCAAGGCACGTCAAATCGGGTTTAATATTGTATAGTTTTTGTGCACCACCGCTGCTAGCCCGGAAACCACACATAACTTCGTCAAAGATTAATAGGGCACCATGCGCCTTTGTTACATCGCGCAAGGTTTCAAGGAATCCTTCTACTGGTGGCACACAGCCCATATTGCCTGCAACAGGTTCTACGATAATACAAGCAATAGTATCGCCCATTTCATCAAATAATTGTTTAACCGCATCAATATCATTGTAAGGCAATGTGATGGTATTTTCTGCGACGCCCTTTGGTACGCCTGGGCTATCTGGTACGCCAAATGTAGCGAGGCCAGAGCCGGCTTTCACCAATAGGGAATCACTATGACCATGGTAACAGCCAACAAATTTAACGATACGATCGCGGCCCGTATACCCACGAGCTACGCGTAATGCACTCATAGTCGCCTCTGTACCAGAGTTAACGAGACGGACCATTTCCATAGATGGCATGAAGGCTTGGATTTTCTTAGCCAATTCCGTTTCTAACAATGTAGGCGCACCATAGCTTGTACCACGAGGAATAGCCTCTTGTAGACTAGCGACAACCTCTGGGTTCGCATGGCCCAAAATCATAGGGCCCCAGCTCAACACATAGTCGATGTATTCGTTGTTATCAATGTCATAGATACGGCTGCCACTAGCGGAGCTAATAAATGGAGGGTTTGAGCCTACGCTGCGATAGGAGCGAACAGGACTATTAACGCCACCCGGCATATATCGCTTTGCTTCGTCAAACGCTTTTTCTGATTTACCTAGTTGTAACATAGTCACTCCTTATTGTTTAAGCCAACGTGCCACATCAAGGGCATGGTATGTAATGATAATTTTAGCACCAGCCCGTTTCATGGAGAGCATCGTTTCCATAATAAGGCGTTGTTCATCGATAAGACCAGCAGATGCCGCAGTTTTAACCATCGCATATTCGCCGGATACATTGTAGACAGCCAATGGCAATTCATAACGATCACGGGCTTCGCGAACGATATCCAAATAACATAATGCTGGTTTAATCATGATAATATCCGTACCTTCGGCGATATCTAGTTCAATTTCACGCATTGCTTCTAAGCGATTAGCCGGATCCATTTGATAGGATTTACGGTCCCCAAATTGTGGAGCTGAATTAACGGCGCCACGGAATGGACCATAGTAGGCAGATGCATATTTTGCAGACATAGCTCATGATAGATACATTGGTGAAACCAGCTTCATCAAGAGCTTCGCGAATAGCACCTACACGGCCATCCATCATATCTGATGGCGCCACCATATGAGCACCGGCTTGCGCTTGGCTAACAGCAACCTTGCACAATAGAGGCAATGTTTCATCATTTAAAAATTTCGTGATGATCAATCATGCCGCAGTGACCAGTAGATGTATATTGGCATAAGCATACGTCTGCAATGACCAATAGATTTGGCACCGCTTCACGAATGGCTTTAATCGCTTGTTGTACTGGTTGTTCCATATCCCAAGCAGAAGAACCTTGTTCATCCTTATAGGTAGGGATACCAAAGATTTCTACACCACGAATACCGAGGTCATAGGCTTCTTGCGCCACCTTTACCGCTTCGTCTACGGATAAATGGTATTGTCCTGGCAATGTGTCGATTTCTTTTTTAATTCCTTCACCAGGAACGATGAATAATGGATAAATCAAATCAGTTGTATCTAATGTTGTTTCTCGTACTAAATCACGCATTTCTGGAGAAGTGCGCAAACGGCGAGGACGATAGGTTAAATCGTACATAGTAAATTTCCTTCTTCCGTTTAATAATGACAGTATATTAGTTAGCGCAGTCTTTCACGATTGTGTCTACAAGGCCTTCTGTCGTATATACAGGACTAATGATATCTACCTTTAAACCTGCACGCATAGCAGTAGCGGCCGTAATAGGTCCGATACATGCAATCTTTGTATGTTCTAATAGTGAAAGTGCATCCTCACCCAATAACTCTAACGTATTGGTAACTGTAGAGGAGCTAGTAAATGTAATATAGTCAACATGACCATGTTGCAATGCATCTACTAATGCCTCTTGTTGAGATGTATCTTGTTGCGTTTCATACAAGCGCAAAATATCTACGTCGATATCTAAGTGACGCAATTCACGAGGAATCACTTCACGAGCCTTCTTAGGTTGAATTAATAGCACTGTATGTCTAGGTTTAACATGCTGTTTCAATGCATCAACAACAGATTCAGCCTTATAATCTACAGGGATAATATCCGGCGTAATGCCATAGTTAGTCAACGCCTTAGCGGTGGCACTGCCGATAGCACATACCTTAGCATAACCTAAGGAACGCGCATCCTTGCCTTCTCCGTACAATGCATCAAAGAAGTAGCGTACCCCTTCAGCAGATGTGAATACGACACAAGAATAGCGATCTACGCCATGTAATAAACGTTTATCTTCATCAAATAATTCTACAGGCTCTGTTTTAATAGTGCTGCTTGGATAACATTGGCTCCTTGATTCATGAGCATATCGCGGAATTTACTAGCTTGAGAGCGAGCACGAGTAACCACAATCGTTTTTGCCGAATAATGGCTTGTTATCGAACCATTGCAATTGTTCACGCAAGTTTACAACATCGCCTACGACGATGATGGCTGGTGCTTTTTAGTTGTGCCTTTTCCACGTCTTCTACAACATGTTCTAGTGTGGAAACAAGCACCTCTTGAACCGGTTTAGTACCCCAGCGAATGAGCGCCACTGGTGTATTAGCAGGACGGCCATGAGCCATCAATTTTTCTGCAATCGTAGGTAAATTACCTACGCCCATGACAAAGCAAAGTGTATCCACTGCTGTGGCAAGACCTTCCCAATGGATGCCAGACACCGCTTTTGTTGGGTCTTCATGACCAGTAACAACTGCAAAGGATGTAGCCATAGCGCGTTGTGTTACAGGAATACCAGCATAAGCAGGCGCTGCGATAGGCGATGTAACACCAGGTACAAATTCAAAAGGAACACCGGCCTCACGAAGGGCCATTGCTTCTTCCCCTCCACGGCCAAATACGAGTGGATCACCACCCTTTAAGCGGGCTACGATTTTGCCTTCTTTTCCCTTTTTTACCAATAGTTCGTTGATTTCCCATTGGTGCATGGTGTGGTCTTTGCATTGTTTCCCTGCATAAATCAATTCTGCATCAGGTCTAGCCCATTCTAATAGATGAGCATCTGCTAAATAATCATATACAATAACGTCTGCACGTTCGATGCATTCCTTACCTTTTACGGTGATTAATTTAGAATCTCCAGGGCCTGCGCCGATTAAATATACTAAACCTGTCATTTTATGATTCCCTCCTTAACAAGGGCTTCCACAATGTGTTTGCCCCCTTCTTCATATAAGGCTTTCGCAAGGTTTTTGCCTAACATAACCCCTTTCTTAGCAGGTCCAGACAATTCTCCTTCATATACAGTTTTACCATCCAAGGACGCAATGAGCGCTTTCAAATTAAGCTGTCCTTTTTCAACGGTCCCATATACGCCCATCGGCACTTGGCAGCCACCATTGAGTTGATTTAGAAAACTACGTTCCCCTTCTACCGCAAGGCGTGTTGGTTCGTCGTCGATTTTTGAAAGTATTTCTAACATCTCAGTATCATCACTGCGACATTCAATGGCTAATGCACCTTGCCCCACAGCAGGAATCATTTCATCCGCCGTAAAGACTTGTGTGATTCTATCATCTAAACCGAGCCGTTTAAGGCCTGCTTGTGCCAATACGACGCCATCGAGGCCTTCCGTTTCAATCTTGCCAAGACGGGTTTGTACATTGCCTCGGATGACTTCAATTTGTAGGTCTGGACGGCGATGCAATAATTGGGCTTGACGACGTAAACTACTGGTACCAATGCGAGCTCCTTCTGGTAATTGGTCCAATGTTTTATATTTAGGACTGACCAAAGCATCGAATGGTACTTCCCGTTTGGAAATAGCACCTAATGTAAGACCGTCTGGTAATTCCGTAGGCATATCCTTTAAACTATGAACGGCGATATCGATATCACCAGCATGCATAGCCGCCTCTAATTCAGCAGTGAATAAACCTTTGCCACCTACTTCCGCTAGTGGCTTATCTAAAATGCGGTCCCCTTTCGTATTAAAATGGACTAGTTCCACTGTAATACCAGGGTATAAGCGTTGTAATTCACTTTTTACATATTCTGACTGCCATAAAGCGAGAGCACTCTTTCGAGTTCCAATTCTAATGTGGTTCCTCATTCTACGAGCCTTCTTTCTCGAGATTAAACATATCTTTGAATAAATCCCAATATAAACCTTCTTCTTGTGTACCTGCGATTTCATTGAAATGAATCATCGGTTCTCTTAGCATTTTTCTAACGATCATACGACTCATAGAATCAATGATGCGACGCTCTTTATCGGAAATATCCGGCAATTTAGCCAGCGCTCGATGTAATTCACGGCGACGAATACGGTCAGCCTTATCCGTTAATAATGCCATCATAGGACGTACAGATAAATAACTAAACTTTTCTAACACTTCATCGATGGCTTCGTGAATAATCGGTTCAGCCCGTTTCGCCTCTTCCTCGCGTTGCTGTTTATTTTCTTCTACAACGCTTTCTAGAGCATCGATATTGAATAGGTACACACCTTCGATATCCGCAACGACAGGATCAATATCACGTGGCACTGCAATATCAATCATCACGATGGGACGTCCATGACGCAATGCGGCAATCCGTTTAGCCTCTTTTTCACCAATAATATAATGCGGTGCCCCCGTCGATGTAATGATGATATCTGCATGTTCCGCTTGTTCTACATAGTGATCTAATTTAATGGCTTGCCCATTAAATTTCTTCGCCAAGGCTTCCGCTTTGGTAAAAGTTCGATTGGATACGAATATGGTTTTTACACCCTTTGCTTGAAGATGTGTAGCTGTTAACTCACTCATAGTACCAGCCCCTAAGATGAGGACTGTTGCTTCTGAAAGTGGTTTGTCTAGGCTATCTTCCGCCAAGTTAACCGCCGTGTAACTAACAGACACAGGTGTATTCGCAATGCCTGTATTTGTTCGAACCTTTTTACCAACGCTAATAGCGCGTTGGAATAGAATATTAAATACGGTTCCCGTAAAGCCTGCACTATAGGCCGCAATATAGGCACCTTTCAATTGGCTAAGAATCTGCCCTTCCCCCAACACTAGGGAGTCAAGGCTAGCAGATACGCGGAATAGATGTTCTATACATGCTTTCTCTTCATAGAAGAAAAATGCGGATTCATCAATTGTATCGGCATGTTTTAAATGCTTTAATACATCGAGCATATACGCTTTAGGAGATTGTACATCTTCTAATACAGCATAAATTTCCGTACGATTGCAAGTCGATAGAATGACGCATTCTGAAATTTTTTCGTATTCATAGAGTCGATTTAAGGCGCTTTCTACCTCGTTTTTTTCAAACGAGAAACGTTCACGCACCTCAACGGCAGCACTTCTATGATTTAGTCCTAATACCACTAATTGCATGGTGTAGTTTCTCCTCTATCAAAGGCCATTGTCCCTTAAGAATAGCCTGAAATTCAGATTCGCCTAGATGAGTGCGCCAAAAACGGCTACGCTCCTCTACGCTAGGGATAAGTAACTTTACCTCTTCCCTCATAATTTTAAGTCTCGGTATGGCAATTTGCAATATATTATAACGATTCATCATATCTTGTTTCACAAGACGATTAATACGTGGTCCCCCATTATTAGCACTAATCGCAACATGCAAATCACCCATATCGATTGTTGATGGTACTGTGAAATCACAAGCTGTAGCATTATCGGCACGATTGACTAGTATGCCATTATTGTGTGCTATAGCTTCGATATAATCATTAACAGCTTTATTATCTGTACAGATAAACAATAATTTACATTGTTTTACAATGTCTATATGGTCATTGCTAAACACTGTATTGTGCCAAATAAATCTGTTATCCTCATGCCAAGCTTTCATCTGATTTGTTATAACAGGGCTAATGACAATGCATTGACAGGGCTCGTCTAAGCATAATGCTAGACGTCGTTCAGCCACGGCGCCACCACCTACAAATAAAATGGTATCACTCGCTGTAGTTTGTAATGTTAGAGATATCATAATGAACCTCGCATAATTGATGATACCGCTTATGTATACCTACATATGGAACTATAGATATACATAAGCGGTATAAAAAATCGGCTTGATGAATCAAGCCGATTGCTTATTTGCTTACATAAATCGTTTAAGGTAAACGCCGATACGTCCCTTACGGGATGTGCCCGTAATAGCCTCTACCTTCATTCGGCCACGACCACGCATAGAGATGATGTCCCCTTCTTTGACCTCTTGGGATGGCCCCTTTGCAGGTTGCCAATTTACTTGCAATAAACCGGCATTTACAGCGCTCACCAATTTGGTACGGGATACGCTAAAGCCAGAGCTTGCTACCGCATCCAATCGAAGTGATGCAACGGTAGTACGCACTTCTTTAATCTTTTCTTCTTTTGGTGCTATCTCATCTAACTCCATCGGAGTTACAGATACGGCAACCATAGCAATCTTTGTAAAATTTTGCACTACAAAATCTGCTACAGCGCTATCTACGAGAATTTGTGCGCCCCCTTGGCCCATGATAATATCGCCAAATTTCGAGCGATCAATGCCAAGTCCCATTAAAGAACCAAGCACATCACGATGATTTAACAATCTAAATCGTGGATCCCAAGATACCTTCAAGGGAACGATACCCATATCTACTGTACCTTGAAAATGACTATCTACAAAGGCGATACGAATACGTTCCGCCCCTTCATAGCCGCCATAGGATTGAACGAGTAATTCAGGATAAGCCGCCTTAATTGCATCAGCAATAACAAGACCGGCAGGACTTGTAAAGTCACAAACGCGATACGGTTTTCCCTTTACCACTTGTTCTGCTAAATCAAGCATACGGCGCGCTTCTTCACCGCTACCGCTTGCTTCAAAATATCTAATTAATTTACTAGTATCAGCCATTATTTCCCCAATTCATTGGAACGAGCTAAACAAGCAACAACTCCATCTTGTAGGGCACTGCGCAAGCCACCTTTTTCCATAGCTCCAATGCCAGCAATCGTAGTGCCGCCAGGGCTAGTCACTTGATCGCGCAATATAGCAGGATGTGTGCCAGATTCTAATGCCATTTTACCAGCCCCATACATCGTTTGGGCAGCCGCCTTAATCGCCAATTGACGAGGTAATCCAATGCGGACTCCCGCATCAGCCAGGGCATCTAAAATGACAAACATATATCCTGGGCCGGCACCAGACAAAGCGCCTAATCGATCTAGGTCGGCTTCACTGACAACGGCTACTTCACCAACCGCATTAAATAAAGCCTCCACGTGAATTGTATCAGCTCCATTATCCGCAGTCAACGCAGTCATACCACATCCAATAGATGCTGGAGTATTCGGCATGGCACGGTACAACACCGCGGTTGGTAATGCTTTGCGCAAGGTATCTAATGTTACGCCAGCTGCCACGGAAATAACCGTAGCATCCGCTTTCACAGACGTTAATTGGCTCAATACAGATGGTAATACCTGTGGTTTAACAGCGAGGATAATCGTGTCAAACTGCGCCATATCAGGTAATTCTACAAAACCTGTAACGCCCAATTCGTCAACTAATTCGTCGCGATGTTCAGGGCGACGCACTACGATTGATACATCATCTCTACGTAATATACCTTGTGAAAGTGCGCCTCGTAAAAGGGCACCACCCATGGCGCCTACGCCTATACATACTGTTTCCCAACATAATATCACCACTTTTTCTATACTGGATTATTTATTTTGCCAGTTAAATTCTTGTTGCTCAGTTGTTCCACTTTCAGATTCATTATTATAATCAATGGATACATTAACAGGTACGCACATGAAAATGTCTTTGCCTACCTTTTCCAATTTGCCATCTAATGCAAATGTTGCACCAGATACAAAGTCAACGATGCGAGCTGCTTCGTGAGGATCTGTATTTTCAAAATTAATCAATACAGGGCGCATGTCACGCAATTGATGAGTGATGCTTTCAGAATCTTCAAAAACCTTAGGTTCGATAACAACTACTTTCATGGCTGTTGGACGTTGTGTCATAGTGGATGTGCCTCCTACCTTACGTGGATGGAACTCAGATGCAGCTGCTGTTGGTGCTACTGGTGGCACGTCCTCTGCATAGTCCTCATCATCTTCATATTCATACTCATCATCATAATCATAACGGTCATCATTATTAATGCCGATAAAATTTTTGATTTTTTGCCATTGTTCTCCCATAGACATGGTAATCCTCCTAATATACTCACACTGTTATATTCCCAATTAGTTATATACACGTTCCCCAAAGATGGCAGTGCCTACACGGACGATATTAGCCCCTTCCTGTAAGGCTATTTCAAAGTCATGTGTCATCCCCATCGATAAATATTGTATATCCCCATCAGGGAAATACCCTTTCATATCTTCGTACAAAGCATGTGCCACTCTAAAGATAGGTCTTGCATCCTCCGGATTATCAAAGAACGGAGCCATGCACATCAATCCTTTAACGCGTACATGCGGTAATGTCTTCGCATAGTCTCGTATGTCTGGAAATTCCTCTACGGACATACCAGACTTACTCGCTTCGCGAGCTACATTGACTTGTAACAATATATCTTGTACTTTATCGTGCTTAGCAGCAACCTTTTCGATTTCATCTAATAGTTTCTTACTATCTACAGAATGAATCAAATCAAACATCGGTACCGCTTGACGAACCTTATTGACTTGTAAATGGCCAATTAAATGCCATACCAATTTAGGTCCTGTATAAAGCATTTGTTTTTCTTTTGCCTCTTGCACGCGATTTTCGCCTACATGAGTGCATCCAAGACGAGCCACTTCCTCTACAGCCGTTACAGGATGATTCTTTGTAACCGCTACAAGTAACGCCGTATCCGTGCGCCCTACGCTAGCCATTGCATCAGCCATACGTTGTTGGATTTTATGAAGGGATTCTTCAATCATATGATCCTCCCATATAGTAACGTATAAATAAATATCCTATAGACTTATATTATATAATATTTAACCAATAATGTATATCTTTACCGCTTTTCAAGCATACCGAATAATGCCATACGCCCCGTTTTACCATGTTCACGACGATAAGAAAAACAATTCTCATCAGTCATACTATCTGTACCACCAATACAGATTTGTTCCTTAGGAACGCCTCGTTGCAATACATCTTCTTCGATAAATCGCCACAAATCTATATGCGGTGTCGCTTTTGACGCACCATCTCTAACGATATATCGGACCAATTCATCACTATTGGCATCAGTTATTTTCTTCCACTCGTCTGTGAAAGTATCTGCCAGTTCTTGATTAACCTCAAAGGATTTAGGTCCAATGCTAGGACCTAAATATACATAGCAGTCTTCAAAGCGCGTACCAAAATCTCGTTGCATCGCCTCTATGGTGATAACCGGTAGATGGCCTATAGCACCGCGCCAACCTGCATGAACGGTAGCTACCACATGATGCACAGGATCGTAAATGCCTACTGGTACGCAATCGGCAGTAAATAAGAATAATGGAATATTTGGTATATCCGTATAGATTGCATCACAATCTGGAATAGCAGTATCAGAACTCATAGCACCAGCACCGATTAAATCTTCTGTAATGCGTACCGCATTGAGTCCATGCACCTGATTGCCGCAGGTAATGCGGTCTGGCGATACACCTAAATGATCAGCCACAATGCTGCGGTTATCTAATACATCTTGTAATGAATCTCCTATGTGAGTAGCTAAATTTAGAGATTCACATGGCTTCTTAGATACACCGCCATGACGATATGTATCCCCCATAACCAGAGGAAATTGATTGGCCCAGTTAGGCATTTCAAAAGACCATTTACGATCATCATTTGTATTTACATTTACAACAGTAATATCCATACGACTGTTCCTCTACTATTTATTTCTCGAATCACTTACACACGCCACAGCGCTTACACCCTTCCATACAAGGCGGTGTATACGCTTCATCAACTGCCCGTTGCCATTCTTGTTCTAAATAACCATTTCTTAGACCCATATCCAAATGAGACCACGGCAAATAATCCTCAAACTTGCGTTCCCGATAATTGCAGTCATCCATGTCGAGGCCGGCTCGCTTCATTTCAGATTTAAAGGATTTACTACCTCTATCTAGAGCACATGCAGCGAGTACCTTGCCTAAACGACGGTCCCCTCGTGCTAATACACCTTGGATATACGCCTCTTTTGGAGATTCAACGAGCACCTCGATGCGACGATTTTTTTGCAATGATTTCTTAATATATTGTAATTTCTTTTCTACAATCTTTTGATGATCCATAGCCATCCACTGGAATGGCGTAAACGGCTTTGGTATAAACGGATTAATACTAAGTGTTAATCGGCCTTTACAGCCCACCTCAGCCATGTGAGCTTGTGTACGTTCTGCCAGTCCTACGATAGCATCTATATCTTCATCCGTTTCCGTTGGAAGTCCTATCATAATATATAGCCTCATATGTTGAATACCGGACTTAGCGGATAACTGAGCCGCGGTGCGAAGATTTCTTCACTAATCCCCTTGTTGATGACACGGCGTAAACGTTCACTCCCCGTCTCAGGTGCAATAGTAATTGTCTTTTGTCCACTTTCAGCCAATCCATCGACAACGGCTTGTGTCAAGGAATCGGCGCGCAAGGACGCACAAGAATAGCGCATATCCTTAGAGCGAATATAGGTTACGAGCTCATCAACCTCTGGATAATCGGAAATGGCCGCCCCCATAAGACCTACCTTTTTTCCTAACTTTTCTGCTCTATCGACGCCTTCTTTCAAAATATCCAGTGGTCGTACCCGCGGTACGCGGAAACAGTACCCAGCCATACAGAATCGACAATGACGGCCACAACCTCGAGCTACCTCGATGATATACATGGCACCAAACTCGGTGAAATTCGTAGCAATTACCGTTTCACCACCGCTCGTAAGAGGCTCAAAGTGGCGTCGTATGATTTTGGGTGCACCATCTGCTATATCATAGCCAACAAAACGCTTATTATCGTCATATCGAGGCGTATATAAAACAGGTACATATACACCATCAATTTGAGCTAGTGCAGAAATCGTTTCTTCTCTACTTTCACCATGCTCACGACCCTTGCGAATTCGTTCTAACACAGCAGTAACGATGCCCTCCCCTTCACCGATGATGAAAGCATCGATAAAATCGGCAAAGGGCTCAGGATTAAATGTCGCACACGGTCCTCCGGCAATGACGATAGGATCAAAGCCAGTTCGATCTTCGCTCATAACAGGCACACGCCCATATCGTAGCATTAATGGAATGTGAAAATAGTCCATTTCAAAGGTCACATCAAAGGCCACTACATCAAACTGATGCATAGGTCGTTGCGTTTCAACACTCATAAGCGGAGTTTTCGTCTTATCATAGACGTCTAGTTCCTTTTTCTCAGGCAAGAATATCCGCTCGCATACACTAGATGGATGCAAATTGATTTCCTCATAGATAATGTGAAGGCCTAAATTGCTCATGCCAACGAAATAGGTATTTGGATAAACAATAGCAACCTTTTGCTCCGTATGAGGGTTAATAGTTACGCGACTATCCTCATCTTTATAAAGTTCTTGTAATCGATCAATTAAATCTTTACGGTTCACTAATTTCCTTTCTATATAAGCCCACTATGAATAGTGGGCTCAACAACGCTATATATCATTTATTTTAGATTTTATTGTATCCTTTGTATGAGTAGTCTTTGTTTTAATTGTTTTTACCAATTGAGGCCGATGTTTTTTTTCATACGGATACAATACGACTTTATCATCTCTGTATTCCGCAATGTAAATATCTTTAATGGAATATCCTTGTGCTTGTACCTCTTGTTCTAACCATTCTCTATCTTTTTCAATTACATCAAGAGTAAATTGATTAATTTGACCATCATTGATCAAATCAAAACGAATATTTTCTTCACCGAACTGAACAACACTAAGCTGACCATTTTGCTCTAATACGGCACGCTTAACATCTGCTACATATTGAACGCCGGCTGTACGAAGTTTAAGTTTAACTCAGCCGATTGAATACCATAACGCATACATTCTTCAGTTAAGACATGACCTTTTTCGATAACAATTACAGGATGACCATCTAGAATTGTTTTAAAGAATCGAAGATTGCCTTTTAAGAATTTAAGCGTCATTACGAGAATAGTCCATAAGATGAGAACTAACATAAATTGTAAAATACCAATCGCATCATTATAGATGATGGCACCGATAATGCCACCGAGTACATAGTTTTGTAATTGATCTAAGGCTGAGGTAGGCGCCAAATTACCTTTACCCATTAAATTAATTTGTAAAATAATCGCCAAGAGACCTATGGCGAGTTTGGCAAAGACCATCCCATAGACGGCCATAGCTTCTGTCATATGTGGTCCTCCTTATGGTAATACATCCGCTTTATCATGAATTCGGTCTGTAGGACTTACTGTATACACACGAGTGATTGTATAGGTAGTAAATTCAGGATTAAATTGCACCTCATAGTATGCATCGCTAACCTTTAAGATCATACCATTACGTACCTTTAAGGAATTAACAGCTAATTGACCTTCATCAACACCACGGTCTGCACTAAAGGAATGCAAGAATTGAGCCATTCTAGAAGAATCTTCAGAGTAATTCTTCATACGACCATATTCTTGATATTCTAAGCCTAAGAAAAATACAATAATTAAGGATAATATAACAGTTAAATCACGGTAACGGCTTGTAAAACCATTACGCAAAACTTGAATGCCTATTCCGAGAAGGGCTAATAAAACAACTACAAAGATAACGAACCCTAATGTATGACCAGATGCGATTTGGCTTTCCACATAGGAAACGGTATAGAAGTCCATAATTATGCTCCTTTCATATATCCTTTTATTATATCACAAATAAATATGATAATAACCAACAACGATTTATAAAAAATAGAGCTACCACAATGATAGCTCTATTAAACAGTTACTATACTAATTTATTTACATTCACGGTACACGATGATATAAGCATGAGTATTCGCTGTAAAACCAGATTCTAATTCTAGTTCAACTTCTAAAACGGCATCGTCAACGTCACCTTTATAATAGGCCTTACGTTGTTCTGCGGAATAGAAATACATAGCCGCATTATATTCATTACCTGCTTGTACTGGAATTGTGATGGTAACAGGCTGTGTTTCAACATTCTTTGTTTTAGTACCCACATTATCCGTCGTGTAATATACGGATTCAATGGTATGTTCTCCTGGTGTTAATGCCACAATGACTTGACCATATTGACCAGTTTTTACGATCGATAGTAGAAAGGTCCTTACCATCAACCTTTACAGATTTACCATAAATATGAAGAATCGCTTTATTAGCATTCTCTTGTACAAATTGTTGTTCACCAGCTTGTCGTTTTTTATTGAACTTCATAAATACGGCAAACAAAATGGCCCAAATGACTGCAACCGCCACGATGATAATAATAGTTGTAGAACTCATAGTATCTCTCCTTATATCAAAATATACTACACTGACTCTACGTTAACTATATCATACGTACTTGTATTACTCAATAAAAAAGCGACCCCAAATGGGGTCGCTTTCAGTAAGCCTATGCTTATCAAGAAATTACTAATGCAATCTCTTATTTCAACCAGCTCATCAAGTTGCGAAGTTCTGCACCAACTGGTTCGATTGGATGAACAGTCGCGCTTCATGATGTTCTTTAAGGAATTTTTGACCATTTTTGGAATCAGCCAAGAATTCATCAGCGAATTTACCAGATTGAATGTCAGCCAAGATTTGTTTCATAGCTTCTTTAGTTTCTGGAGTAATTACGCGAGGGCCTGCATAGTAATCACCATATTCTGCTGTGTTAGAAATGGAGTTACGCATTTTTTGGAAACCACCTTCGTAGATAAGGTCTACGATCAATTTCATTTCATGCAAGCATTCGAAGTAAGCGTTTACAGGTTCATAACCAGCTTCTGTTAATACTTCGAAACCAGTTTGAATCAATGCAGTCAAACCACCGCACAATACAGCTTGTTCACCGAACAAGTCAGTTTCTGTTTCGGATTTGAAGTTAGTTTCAAGATACCTGCACGGCCACCACCGATACCAGAGGTCCAAGCTAATGCTACTTCTTCAGTATCGCCAGATGGGTCTTTTTCTACTGCGTACAAGCAAGGAACGCCGGAGCCTTCTTGGTATGTACGACGTACTAAGTGGCCAGGACCTTTAGGTGCTACCATGAATACGTTGATATCTTCGCGAGGAACGATTTTACCGAAGTGAATGTTGAAGCCGTGAGCGAATGCTAAGTATGCACCTTGTTTCAAGTTAGGAGCGATATCTTTTGCATAAACGTCTGCTTGTAATTCATCTGGAATCAATACCATAACGATGTCAGCGCCTTTAACTGCTTCTGCAGTTTCTTTTACAGGAAGACCTGCTTCTTCAGCTACTGCCCAGCTTTTGGAACCAGCGCGAAGACCGATAGTTACGTCAAAACCGTTTTCTTTCAAGTTCAATGCATGAGCATGACCTTGGGAACCGTAACCTAAAACTGTAATTTTTTTGCCTTCCAATTTACTTAAATTGCAATCTTCATCATAGTAAACTGTTGTACCTAAAATTTTACCTGCCATGTTAGACAACCTCCAATTTATATTCAATAGAATATTTAATATATATACTGTACACAATCTCGCAAATAATTGCAAGGTTTGTAGCGTATATCGTAATTTATCGAATAGTCAAATAGACTAATTCATAACTAAATTTGTACCCTCTTTGTATTAAAAAAATATGAATTCTGAAATTTTCATACCTTATTTAACGATAACCCAAGGGCGATCTTTTTCCCAAACAACGGATACATCAATACCGAAAACATCGGTCAATATATCGTCTGTTAAGATGTCCTGTTTTTTGCCTTTATACACGATGAGACCATCTTTAATAATTGCTACATGTGTAATGCTAGGCATAATTTCTTCGATTTGATGAGATACATAGATAAAGGCTTCTTCTCATCACGAGCCATGTTTTCCACGGTTCTTAAGAATTGCTCACGAGCCGGCAAATCAAGACCAGAGCAAGGTTCATCTAAGATCAACAAATCAGGATCTGCCATGATGGCACGAGCCAATAGTACACGACGTTGTTCGCCAACGGATAAGGTGGAGAATTTATGGCCTTCCAAATAGGAGATTTTAAATTCTTCCATTAGGTCTATCGCTTTTTTTCGCTGGCCTTCAGAGACGTCCTTATAGACGCCGATAGTGTTGAAAGCACCGGAAATAACGACATTCTCTACCAATTGGCGATCTAAGGTAGATTGAAATTGGCCCAATGTGGCGCTTACAAATCCTAAGCGATTTTTAATCTTCACCCATGCATATTTGCCAAATTCATGGCCAAATACGCGCAATAGGCCTGTCGTCGGGATTTGATAGGCTGGAATCATACTGAGCATCGTTGATTTACCGGCCCCATTGAGGCCTAATAGAGCCCAGTTTTCACCTTCTTCCACGTGCCAATCTACGCCTTTTAGAATTTCTCGACCATCGCGACGAAATTTGACATCTTCATAATGTAGTACTTCACTACTCACACAATCATCTCCTACATTTTTTCTCCACGACTCATAGCTGTAATACCGGTTTTAGCGATTTCAAGAATACCATAGGTCTCCATAATTTGTACGAAACCGCGTAATTTATCGTCGCTGCCGATAACTTCTATAATCATAGATGTAGGGGAAATATCAAGTACATTACCGCGGTATACATCGGCAATTTGAACAATTTGAGATCGCGTTGTAGACGTTGCTTTCACCTTGATAAGCATTAACTCACGACAAACTACATCATGATCATCAAATACTTTCACCTTAACCACATCAATCAGTTTGTAAATTTGCTTTTGAATTTGGTCAAGTGCACGGTCATCAGCCTCAACAGTAAGCGTAATGCGTGCATAGCCAGGCTTATTTGTAACGCCAGAAGTCATTTTCGTAACGTTAAAACCACGGCGATTGAAGAGTGCTAAAATACGAGTACCAATACCCGCCGTATTTTTTTGGCAATCACTAACACTTGATGTTCTTTAGCCATTATAGCACCCCTTTCTTGCCCATCATGCCACTCACAGTACCACCTGCTGGGATCATTGGCAATACATTATCCTCACGTTCAACGCGACAATCCAAGACGATGCTTTCATCAGATGTAATATAGGATTTAAAAATCTTTATTGAATGTTTCAACTGAATCGAAGCGCGTCGCTTTCAAATCAAAATGCATCAGCTAGCTTTTAAGAAATCAGGACTCACTTCTAAATCTACATAGGAATAACGTCGGTCATTGAAGATTTGTTGCCACTGACGCACCATGCCAAGATATCCATTGTTGATGATGACAATCTTAATTGGTAAATTATACTGACGAACCATCATAAGTTCTTCGCAGGTCATTTGGAAACCACCATCGCCAACAACAAGGATGACTTGTTTGTTAGGAACCCCCACTTGAGCGCCGATTGCCGCTGGTAAGCCATAGCCCATCGTACCAGCACCACCAGAAGTTACGATGGTATGTGGCGCCTTATGTGTTAAGAACTGAGCAGCCCACATTTGATGTTGGCCTACATCGGTTACGATAATAGCATCATCCTTAGCAATTTTATTGAGTTCAGATAATACATATTGAGGATGTAACTCACCATGAGTTGATTTAGGAACAACCATAGGATATTCTTGTTGCCATTCTCGAATTTGCGCAATCCAAGATTCATGTGTAGTAGGTTCAACAAAAGTATTCAATTCGGTTAATACTCGTTTTAAATCGCCTACGATTGGTACGTTAATGGTAACGTTTTTATCGATTTCAGCTGGATCGATATCGATATGAATAATCTTTGCTTTTTTACAGAAGAAATCTGGATGACCTGTAATGCGGTCATGGAAACGAATACCAGCCGCAATAACGAGATCTGCATCTTCGGTACAATTGTTAGCCGCTACCGTTCCATGCATACCGACCATACCAAGAGCCAATTCATGGTTACCAGGGAATCCACCAAGGCCTACCAAGGTATTAGCTACAGGAATTTGAGCCTTTTCGGCCAATGCTTTAAGTTCTGCCATAGCACCGGATTTTAATACACCTGCACCGGCAATAATAAGAGGACGTTTCGCATTCTTAATGAGGGTTGCAGCCTTTTTAATTTGTCCTTGGTGACCTTTATAGGTTGGATCGTAACCTTCAAGTTGAATTGGCACATCGTACAATTTATTGTATTCTGTCATGGATATTTTTTCGGTTTGGATATCCTTAGGAATATCGATTAATACAGGGCCAGGGCGACCTGTACCAGCAATGAAATACGCTTCTTTAATGATTCGTGGTAAGTCGTGGATATCTTGCACAAGATAGTTATGCTTTGTAATTGGCATGGTAATACCTTGTATATCCGCCTCTTGGAATGAGTCCTTACCAATTAGTGCGCGTCCTACTTGACCCGTAATGGCTACCATAGGCACAGAGTCCATATAAGCAGTCATAATACCTGTTACAAGATTCGTAGCACCAGGGCCAGATGTGGCAAGGCATACGCCAACTTTACCGGATACGCGAGCATATCCATCAGCCGCATGAGCTGCACCTTGTTCATGACGCACAAAATAATGTTTAATTTCAGGAAGCTATAAATTTCATCATAAATTGGAATAACAGCGCCACCTGGATAGCCGAACATATCGGTTACGCCAAGGCGATGCAATGTTTCAAGGACAATACGTGCCCCATTGATTGTTTCTGCGCTCATAGGAACCCTTTCAACCAGCTATTCAGATAAAATTTCGCTGGAATTTAAACGTTTAATGGTATAACCATTCTTTTTAAAAAGTATCAATAATGCTTTGAATATGTTCTTCACCATTGGTTTCTACAGTAACTTGTAATTCCACTTCGTGGAAGCGGTCAAGATTTTTTTAAACTGATTATGATCAAGTTTAATAACGTTTGCATCCGCATCTGCAAGCATTTGAGATACAGCAACCAATTGGCCTGGTTTATCTGGAAGGTTTACAGAGAATGTAAAGATACGGCCACGCAATACAAGACCTTTATTAATCATAGAAGAAATGGTTAATACATCGATATTACCACCGCTGACGATGGCTACTGCCTTTTTAGCTTTGCAGTCTAATTTTTTTAGACCTGCAAGAGGTAAAATACCAGAGTTTTCTGCTACTAATTTATGTTTTTCAACGAGCAACAAAAAGGCTTCCATCAACTCGTAGTCAGAGACAGTAACAATTTCATCTACATATTTCTTAATATATTCTAATGTAGTTTCGCCGATTTGGCGTACTGCTGTACCATCTGCGATAGTTGCCACCTCACTAAGTGGTACAGGATGATCTGCTTTTAACGCAGCTATTGCACTAGCCGCACCTTCAGGTTCTACACCGATTACTTTGATGCTAGGATTTTTTAATTTTGCAGCAGCTGCGATACCAGAAACAATACCGCCACCACCTACTGGAACAAGTAATACATCCGCATCAGGCAATTCCTCAAGAACTTCAAGGGCAATAGTACCTTGGCCTTCGATGACATCTTCGTCATCAAAAGGATGGACGAACACATATCCGTGCTCTTGTTGTAATTCCATCGCTTTTTGGTACGCTTCATCATAAATCTCGCCCGATAATACGACCTCTGCGCCATATTGTTTTGTAGCATTCACCTTGATGAGAGGTGTATGTTTTGGCATGACGATAGTCGCCTTAATGCCAAGGCGTTTAGCCGCAAGGGCCACACCTTGTGCATGGTTGCCGGCGGACGCGGCAATAACACCGCGCGCCTTTTCTTCTTCCGTCAATTTAGCAATTTTATTATATGCTCCACGCACCTTAAAGGAACCTGTTATTTGTAAGTTTTCTGGCTTGATGTACACATCATTGCCACACTCTTCAGAGAACACATCGCTATGAAGCAGTTTAGTTTTTACCGTAATCGTGCTCAACCGTTCACGGGCTTCCATAAAATCATATAACTTATGCATAAGACACCTACTCTTGTAGTAATAACAATACTTCTCCTATTAGTCTTCTAAAATTTCGATAGCACCTTGTGCTGCAGAAGATACATGGAGAGCATATTTTTTAAGGTATCCAGTTACATTAGATTTGAATGGTTTCAATGCTGCTTTACGGCGAGCGATTTCATCGTCAGATACAGCTAATTCCAATTTGCCGTTTGGAATATCGATGTTGATGATATCACCATCTTCAACAACGGCGATTGTACCACCAGCTGCTGCTTCTGGAGATACGTGACCAATGGATGCACCACGAGTAGCACCAGAGAAACGACCGTCAGTCAACAATGCTACGTCTTTATCAAGACCCATACCAGCGATCATAGATGTTGGTGTCAACATTTCGCGCATGCCAGGACCACCTTAGGGCCTTCGTAACGGATAACTACCACATCACCTTTTACGATTTTACCGCCTGTAATAGCTTCAACAGCTTCTTCTTCGCTGTTGAATACCTTTGCTGGGCCAGAGTGAACGAGCATATCATCATCTACGGCACCTGCTTTTACAACGGAACCGTCTACAGCAAGGTTACCTTTAAGAACGGCAATACCACCTGTTTCATGAACAGGATTATTCCATGGATGGATAACATCTTCATCCACAACATGAGCTGCTGTTGCAATTTCACCTTGTGTTTTAAGAGCTACAGTTTTGCAATCTGTATGCAAACGACCATTTTCTGCTAAACGTTTCAACACAGCAGATACGCCGCCTGCAGCATACAAATCTTCGATGAAGTATTTACCAGATGGAGAAAGTTTGGACAATTGAGGTGTGTTTTGTGCAATGCGATCGAAGTCGTCCAAGGACAATGGTACACCTGCTTCGTGAGCGATAGCTGGCAAATGAAGTGCTGTATTAGAGGAACCACCCAAAGCCATATCTAGAGCTACTGCATTTTCAAAGGCTTCGCGTGTCATAATGTCTTTAGGACGAAGGTTTGCTTTCAATACCTCTACTGCTTGCATACCTGCTAATTTAGCAAGACGTAAACGTTCAGAGTATACTGCTGGAATTGTACCATTACCAGGAAGGCCCATACCAAGAGCTTCTGTTAAGCAGTTCATTGTATTAGCTGTGTACATACCAGAGCAAGAACCACATGTAGGACATGCGGTATTTTCGATTTCAGCTAACTCAGCATCATCCATTTCACCAGTTTGATGTTTACCTACTGCTTCGAATACATCAGACAAACCGATTTTTTTGCCATTGTGTACGCCTGCAAGCATAGCACCACCGGATACGAATACGGATGGAATGTTTAGACGAGCTGCAGCAATCAACATACCAGGTACTACTTTATCGCAGTTTGGAATGAATACCATAGCATCAAATGGTGTTGCCATAGCTGTTGCTTCGATGGAATCAGCGATGATATTACGAGTTACCAAGGAGTATTTCATACCGATGTGGTTCATAGCAAGACCATCGCAAATACCGATTGTATTGAATTCGATTGGTACACCACCTGCGTTGCGGATACCGTCTTTTACGGCTTGTACAATATTTTTCAAGCCCACATGACCAGGAATGATTTCATTGAAGGAGTTGGCAATACCAATGACCGGTCTACCTAATTCTTCGTCTACGAAACCGAGTGCTTTTAATAAAGATCTGTGTGGTGCACGTGCTACGCCTGTTTTTAAATTGTCACTTCTACAACTCATGATATTCTCCTCACTTCTTTTGAAAGTATCCACTTGGACGGCTTTCACAATGAATAAAAAAAGACGATTCCAAAGAACCGTCTTAAAAGTTTACAAATGATATTCCTTTTGTTTACAGAATTCCTAAATACATACATAAAAACCTATGTACCCCATGGAATACATACAAATAAGAAACACTATAGTCAAATCTTATTGATTGTATATTAAACCATTCGCGGAACTTTTAAGACAAAAACGTGTTAAGTTGTTGTTCATAATTCGAATGTTTTTAATAATCACGACCAGCGCGATAATCAACAAGCTAATGACTAAACCGAACATGTTTCCTCCTAAAATAATCTGTAACGATAAACCTATAATAACACGTTCTATAGTGTCATGCAATAAATATTCTATAGATTTATTATATTTTTTTTATGAAGTTCACCATACCCAATAGCTATACCCATATATGTTTATGCACCAATATTGGATATACAAAAATCCCCCGCCGTAGCGAGGGATTTATATATTATAAAATACCGAACAGCCACATACCAAATGTACCAGCCCAGAAGTGAATCATAAAACTTACTACAGAAATAGCAAGACCTACCCGCCACCATGTGCCTTGAGGTACATAGCCTGCACCAAAGAAGATTGGTGTTACACCAGAGCTATAATGCGTTAATGTACAGCCAGGGCTATTCATCAAACCAAGAGCAAGATGGTAAATGGAATCGGCGCACCCATGGCAACCAAAATGGCTGCAAAGGCGGAGAATAATGCGGTAATACGCGCCGTACCACTAGCAAAGAAGTATTGAGAGTATACGAAGGTCGCAGAGATGATAAAGGATGCCCAGAACCAATCGATGCCTACGAGATGTTGACTTACAAAATTAGCAAACACAGCCACTACACCAAGTTTACCAAGAAGGCCAGCCATACCAACGAGGGTCCCCATCCAAATGAGGATATCCCAACCGGTGCGTTCACCTAATATGTCTTCCCATGTAAGGGAGCCAGTTACAACACAAGCAAGAACACCCATCATAGCAACTACTGTAGGATGTAACTTTGTCCAAATCGCCGTAGCCCAAAGCAAAATGCACAGGATAAAGATAATAGCCACAGAAATTTCAGATTTCGTAATTGGCCCAAGTGCATTTAATTCCTTTTGTGCCATCTCAGCCGCCTCTGGTGTTTCTTTGATTTCTGGCGGATAGATTTTATAGATAAACCATGGCATCAAAATCATACAAATCACACCAGGGATGACACCCGCTTGGAACCATTCCCACCAAGAAATATCATAACCAAATAATTTTGCACCTAAGGATGTGATCAATAGGTTACCGCTACAAGCAGTTAAAAAGATTGTTACTGTAATTGTATTGATGGTGTGGGCCGTCGTCATCAAGTACGCCCCTATGCGACGTGCTGTATTGCCATGAGGCTCAGAGTCAAAGGCAAGGGAAATATTTTGGACGATTGGAAAAATGATACCGCCCCCACGCGCCGTATTAGATGGCGTGGCTGGAGAGATAATCAAATCCGTACAAGCTAAGGCATAGGCTAATTTCAGAGAACTTGTACCAAAGGCACGAATTAATGTGTATGCAATGCGCTTACCGAGGCCGGAATTAATAATACCTCTAGAAAAGAATACGGCTGCTACGATAAGCCACACATTAGCCTCTGCATAGCCACCCAAGGCTTGCACCATCGTAATAGAGCTCGTTGCCACAGCAGCAACAATACCAAAGAGTGCCATGATACCCGTCGGCCAAGGGCGCAAAATAAAACCAACAATCGTAGCCGTAAAGATAGCCAACAAATGCCAACCTTCAGGCTTAATCGCCTCTGTATGAGGCAAAAACCAAATAATCAGGCCAATCAAAACGGTTAAGGCCGCTCGTGTCCATGTACTCATAGTCCCTCCAAAAATTCCTTAATCTTAGGTTTTTGACGCAATGTCTCCATTTGTTCATCAGTCAATAATTTAACCTTATCTCGGTCTTTATTAACAAGGCAGAAAAAAATCCTATATAGTCGCCCTTATTAGCTCTAAATTGATGAATTGTATTGCCTGGGATTTCAATAAAGTCCCCTTGTGCTACATCATAAATTTCATCACCTAGTAAAAGTTGCCCCTTACCGCGGCCAATCATAACCATATGTGTATGCTCATGATACTCTAACGTAGAGTAGCCACCGGGCAAACATTCAAAATAACGGAATTGGCAGGGAATATCATAAGCCCCATCATATAACACTTGTCGTGTTACATCCTTAAAAGGACTACCATCTTGTTTATACACCAAGGTATCGACGCCATCCCATTTAAAATTTTCCGAATCAAACTTGCGTATCATCTCATCACCTCACAATACAAAAAGGGCTGTATCGAAACGATGTTTCAATACAGCTCTATGAATTCGATTATTTAAAGAGACGTTTAATCGTACCTAGTAAACCATGGCTATGTTCACGAACACCATCAACCACGGACTCTACATCAAATCCAGTTCGTTCAATAGCTGTTGTAATCGTTTCAACAGATACCTTTGCTGGATCAAAAGATACAGTAGCCGTTTATTTGGCAAATCAACTTCGGAGCTAAGTACGCCTTCTAGGCCTAATGTAGCACCTTCTACTGTTTCCTTACAATTATTACACATCATACCAGGTACAGTGAATACCTTTGTTACAACGCCATTATCTTCACCACAACCGCAATCTTTGCACATAATAATACCTCCTAATCATTAGCTTCCTTATGTTTTTCATCATTTTTAGCCCCAGCTGTCACATCGATAGTGGTAGCAGATTTAACGGCTTCCTTTGTTTCATCGACAGCTTTCTTTGGGCCGGAAAGAGCATCTTTAAATTCGTTGATCCCCTTACCAATCGCTTTACCCACTTCAGGTAATTTACCAGGTCCGAAGATAACTAGAGCAATCACTAAAATAACTATTAATTCAGGTGTTCCTATAGACCCCATTTGTATCTCCTTTATATTTACTTAATACTACATCAATCAGTGTACATCATTATACGCATCTTTGTCCACATACCATGTCATAGGTTCTTGTGAAAGCACTGCACCTGGCAGTACACGACCGATACGTTTATCCCATGATGTATCTTCATAATCCTCACGTTGGTACAAAACCTTTGTAAGGGCAGTCCGTTTACTTTCACCAGTCACAGTGAACCAAAGGACATCTGTTTTCGCCAAACGAGAAGGTCATGGAAATGCGTTCCCACACCTTGCCATCCTCAACGGGCACAACGTTGCGATCTGCTACACGCAGTGCATGAGAACCCGCAAAAAGTCCTGCTGTATGACCATCCTCACCAAGATCTAGGATTGCTAAATCCAGGCCAGATTTTTTACAAGCTTTAAGAACATTGCCTATTTCTTTCTCGTACTCGTCAGCTGCCTCTATAACAGTTTTCGAATTGGTGTTAATAGGAAAGAAATGGGCCGCCCCCTTCGCCTTACAAAGCAGATATGGTTTTACACGGTTGAAATAATTATCTTCATGAGACTGAGGCAAAAATCGCTCATCAGTCCAGACAAAAAATATCCGTTCCCAGTTAACACGCTCAATGTACTCAGCAGAGTTCAATGTCTCTAACAAACCATTGATGACTGTGCCTCCAGTGATACCTACAATGCATGTTTCGGTACGGCTGATTTCTTCATTGGTGAAAGCAATAAAATCCTCCGCCAATGCAGCGACCACATCACTAGGGGTATCATAACATTTAATTGTATCTTGAGCCATAAAATATGGACCTCCTAAAACTATCTTAATAGTTCTATTATATACGTTTTGTCAATGTATGAAAAGGAAAAACCGATGTAACACACTATATGAGTCACATCGGTTCTAATGATATGAGTATGTAGTTCTAATTTACAGATGATTTAGCACACCTTATTACAAAATAGTCTTACTTTTGACCAAATTTAGGACGACGACGTTCTGTAAAGGCAAGAACACCTTCTTTGAAATCTTCAGAAAGACCTAATTCACATTGGTTTTCTACTTCAAATGTCTTATATTCTTCCCAACCTGCTAAGAAGCTTCTCCACATCATCTCCTTCATAACGCGGTACGATTTTGCAGGGCCTTTTGCTAATTTTTCAACTAGGCGTCTTGTAGCAGTCTCTAAATCCTCTGGTTCACAAACTTTATATACAAAACCAAGTTCTTTACCTTTTTCAGCAGAAACAGCTTCGCCAGTCATAACGATATGCATAGCACGGTTCATACCAATAGAACGAGTTAACAAGAACAACCCGCCTGCATCTGGAGCAAGGCCTACGTTTACGAAGGCTTGAATAAAGCGTACATTGTTAGCTGCAACCACAAAGTCCGCAGCCAACGCCATATTAAATGCCGCACCTGCTGCCGCACCTTGAAGGCTCATGATAACCGGTTTAGGTAACCGTTTCATAGCCATGGAAATTTCGGCTACGAGCTCAACGATTTCAAATAATGACTCCGTATCACCATCATTTACAGCGCGTTCCATTTCTGTTAAATCGCCACCAGCAGAGAATACTTTCCCTTCAGCATTGATCAGCAATGCACGAACACTTTCATCATGATGTGCTTTATCTAAAACCTCAAGGATTTCCTTGCACATTTCGATATTAAAACCATTCGCCACTTTAGGACGATTAAATGTCAACGTACCAATGCCGTTATCCACTACGTATTGAATTGTATTATAAATCATATGATTTCTCCTCTATGAAAATCTTTTTTCGATAAATTTCGATTATTATATATCTATTATAGGAGAATTAATTATAGATGTAAACGTAATCTTATAATCACAATACAATACTATGTACCCGCTATCAACCCTCGTTAGTATAACAAACCTTTGATGCGTAAGTATCGCTCAGCAACATCATGAGGTTTCTGTCCTTCCGATTCCACTTCATAGTTCATATATGACATATCCTGATCCGTAATCGTATTTGTCAATTTCAGCAATACCGATTCTAGCTCAGGATGTTTCTTTAACACATCTATTCTGACGACATTACCACAAACATACGACGGATATAAATGTTTATCGTCCTCAAGAACAACAATAGACGCATGGCTCAACTGACCGTCAGTAGTAAATATAGGCATAGCATCCACATGTCCGCTTTCAATAGCCTGATATTTCAAACCTATATCCATATCCTTCGTATCTTTAAAGTCCATGCCGTATACTCGCTGTAATCCCGAATACCCATCTTGGCGCCCGAAAAAATCATATTCCCCACCTAAAATCAATTGTGACGAAACCCTCGCTAAGTCTGAATATGTTTTTAAATTATATTTGTTAGCAATATCCTTACGTACAGCCATTCCATATGTATTATTGAAACCATACATACCGACCCATTTAAATTGATATGTATCCTCGTAAGCGCGCTGTAATTCATCAAATAAATTTTCACTATATTGCGTGTCTCGTTTTAGTACTGCATTCCAACCGGTACCAGTATATTCAGGATAGATATCGAATTGACCGGACTCCATGGCCGGTTGAATATTGGAGGTTCCTCCGCCTACTCCGGCTGTTACTTCAACAGTTAAATCTGTATCTTGTTCAATAAGAAGTTTCAGCATATCGCCCAAAATCAACTGTTCTGTCATCGGTTTTGTAGCTACATGAATTACGTCAGATTGTTGCGACGGCCACATAAACACACCAATACCACTAATTATCACAATTGAGGCTATAATACCAATACGTTTAAAAGTACGTTTGCAATGCCCTCTATATAGTATGATTTTCTCAAAAAAGCCCAATACAGCATCCATAATCAATGCTAAAAAAGCAATTAGTAAACTGCCGGCTACAGTCATAGTCGTATTATTTGTAGTAATACCTCGATAAATAGCTACACCAAGACCTCCGGCACCAATAAATGATGCTACTCCAGTAAGCGCTATAGTCATAACTAGCATATTTCGTATACCGACCATGATTACCGAAAAGGCTAAAGGCAATTCAATATATCGTAAACGTTGTGCCCGAGATAACCCCAGTGATGTAGCCGCTTCAATCATTTCCTTGTCAATACTGCTTAACCCAGTATATGTATTTCTCACCATCGGCAATAATGCATATATCACAAGAGCAATCACTGCCGTTGCGTTACCAATTCCTGAAAAGGGGATCAAAAATCCCAGCATGGATATGGATGGTATAGTATACAAGAAATTAATAACCATCATGGTCGGATTAACTGCTCGACGATACTCGTTAAGTAAAATACCCGCAACCAATCCTAAAATAATGGCAATTATACTAGAAAGCAAAGCTATGCCGATATGTTCCCATAATAAACCTGAGAAAAAGCTCCAATTCTCCACTAGTAAATGATATATATTTTGTATCATACAGCCCCCTATACACAGGTAAATATATTATGTAACATATCATGAAATACAGTTACTGGGACCTGTCAATTGAATAGCTTTCATTAATTCCATAACAATATCTCCTATCATTTATAATACTCAGATTTCATATTATCCAAGATACGCTTTCTTTTATCATTACTATCATCATAACAGATAATTATTAGTGTCACCATAATCTAAGCAACAAAAAACACCTGCAGACATTGTCTGCAGGTGTAATAACCTGTTGTCCAAATATTAACGTTTGGAGAATTGGCTTGCTTTGCGGGCTTTTTTAAGACCGTATTTTTTACGTTCTTTCATACGTGGGTCACGAGTCAAGAAGCCAGCTTTTTTCAAAGATTGACGAAGTTCGCCATCTACGTCCAATAACGCACGGGAGATACCGTGACGAATTGCACCAGCTTGACCGGAAGGACCGCCACCAGCTACAGTTGCGATTACATCGTATTGTTCAACTGTGTTAGTCAAATTCAAAGGTTGTTTTACGATCAATTCCAAAGTTTGGCGACCGAAATATTCATTAAGTTCACGTTTGTTAACAGTGATTTTACCTGTGCCCGGTACCAGACGAACTCTAGCAACGGAAGATTTTCTACGACCAGTGCCGTAATATTGTGCTACTGCCATTATATGTTCCTCCCTCTAGATTATCGTACGGAAATTTCTAATACTTCTGGTTTTTTGAGTGCATGTGGATGCTCAGGACCAGCGTATACATTTAATTTACGGTATTGTTGTGCACCCAATTTATTTTTTGGAAGCATACCACGAACTGCCATTTCAACAACACGTTCAGGTTGTTTTTCAAGCATCATGGACAATTTAGTGAAACGGGAACCACCTGGGTAACCAGAGTGACGGAAGTATTCCTTTTGTTCCAATTTTTTACCAGTTACGCGAATTTTTTCTGCGTTTACAACGATCACATGGTCACCAGTGTCTACGTGTGGTGTGAAAGTTGGTTTATTTTTTTGCCCCTGAAGAACTTTTTGCAACTTCGGCGAGCAAGGCGTCCTAAAGTTTTACCTTCAGCGTCAACAACATACCATTTCCGTTCGATTGTGTTCGGATTGGCCATAAATGTAGTTTTCATGCTGCATATCCTCCTAATAACGTCATAATTCTACCAAAATCAGCTTGTCCTTTGCTTCCGGGGCTAATGGAAACACGACTAAAGCTTACTCAAAATAGTATACAGATTTTATGGGGTTGTGTCAATTAAAATTTAGTACTTATATGTTGTCATTAAATTATTTTTTTAATATAGAATTACACTGCTGTATTACATCATTCAATACGGTCTGATCAGTATTAAGAGAAAATTTAACCCAGTTATCACGCCAACTACCTCCTAATTGAGCTTCTACTTTTATATGTCCATATGAATTACATATAATATGGACATAATCATCCGAATCATCATAAGCAATACGAACTTCTCCGTCTAATGTAATATATAGTAATTTGAGTTGACCGATTAATTCTATAAATTCATTTACAGTATAAATAATAAAAATGAACAGTCCCCTTTATTATCTTTCATTAGCAGAAACCTACTTATATTACATATTACTTTATATTGTGCAGGAAATTTATATATTTATATAGAATAATGAACATATAATATCAAAATTGGTAAAAAGTTTAATTTAGATTTTTGTAAAATAATACATATTATAATATCAGTACTTCTATAATCTAGGAGATGATAATATGAATCTAGAAAAATAAAAAAACTCATGTCTCTTAAATAGTGCTCTATTTTTTTCAACAATGGGAAGCACAGCAACAACACTAGGCTTTATAACATATATATTTAATACCACCCACAGTCCCTTTAATACAGGGGCAGTTACGATAGCGACATTATTAGTTGGAATGTTATTAGGCCCATTTTTAGGGATACTTGTAAAAGAAAAAGGCTTGATGTGGTCTATGGTAGTTCCTGAAATAGTTTCGGGTTTTATATTATCAATTTTTGTTTTCATAGATAACCTTTATCTAGTATATATCATAGCTTTTCTTATAGGTTTTAATAATAAAATTTTAGGAATCGCTAGACTTACTTTTATACCTAATATTACAAATGACCTAGTCAAATTTAATGCACTACTCCGTTCTATCAATCGTTTTGCATTAATAAGTGGTTCCTTATTATTTAGCGTTATAATTAATTACTCTTTAACGCTGGTATTCGTTATTGATGCAATTACTTATATTATTTCAGCCTACCTACTTTATCGTTTAAATAAAAAAATGTAAGAATACAGTCACACTCAACTATCTCCCCCAAAAAAAATTAGAGAAAGCATATATGATCGCATTCAACTTTTTATTAAAAAGGATATAAGTTATTATTCCTAAATAAAAAAATTAATTTTTATAGTTTATTTGGGTATATTGGCTAGAATATTTTTATATGTGTATTCCAATTCTACTATTAATATTTATTAAAGATATCTTACATTTAACTGATAGTCAGTATGGATATACGCAAACAATCTCTAGATTGGCATCATTCATTATTTTTTTGGACTTCTTGCTAAATATTTTTACTATTAACTTAGCAACGAGTTTTTAAAAAAAGTTTTTGTTCCCTCTTTTTATACTATATGGAGGAAGTATTTTTTTGCATAGGCTATATAGAAACAATAGAACAACTTTACATTCTATATAGTATATCTGAAATATTATTATTTACAGCCGTTGTTTTTAGTTCATGCATATATACAATCTATTTTTTTCACAGGAAGAGTTAACATTAGCTAGCGGTTCTGTAAGTACAGGCTTCTCTATTGGATCAATATTATCAATAACTATATTTACAAACTTAGCAAAATGTATTACCGCTACATGATATATTTTTTTATATGTGGACTGGGGATAATGATAAGCACAGTTATTATAATAGGCTATATTCGATTAAACCAAGAAAGATAGATTTTATGATAATTATTTGATTTACGGGTTATAGGACAAAAAGAGTGTGTGACTAATTCCAATAAGTTGGAAAATCTGTAGACATATGTAGCTCATTCCAAACAGGAGCATCACCCCATTGAGGGATGGAACGATCTATTTGGCAATAATTAGATAACCGTTTGTAGATAGCAGCAATCGATTCATCTGTAGGCATACAATTTAATATATCTGAAATAGAAAGCGGTCCTGGTGAATGCATATAGCACCACCAATAAACCGCTTTTAGTCTTCTTTCAAGTAAAAGGTCCCTATGAGCGCGTAACATACTTCTTAGTTGAGCATTTACATCAAAAAAGCCATAAATCAATATTAAAGACTAATATGCTCAACAACCATATAATTATCAAATAAGATGCTTGCCTAACATAATATTTTCTTTGTGTAGTATATTCTATTCGTTTAATCTCTTTAAGATTATATGCTCGATATTCTAATAAGTGATTATGTATATTAAATGATAATAATACATCTAATAGTACAACACCTAAGAGTATGCGTTCCGATATAGTAAACTGAAAGAAATCAACGGAGCCAATAAAGTAAGATGATACTATGAATGCTAACGAAAACAAGATATTAACAAGGCTCAACCAATTATACCAAGCATAATCCCGACCTATTGTATAAGTTACAAAAGCCATATTTTTTTAAGATTTCCAATAATACTTTTTATAAGAAAATATATAAGAAAAAAATAATTAGAGATATCATCATTATAAGATGACTAAATGATATATTTTTCAATATATGATAATAAAAACATATTCTACCAAAGTACCTCTTTAATTAAAACGGCCAATACTTTCTAGCTCTCTCTCTCTTTGCAGAAGAAATATTCTATATTTACTTTCATTTAATCGAAAAAAATCTAAATACTCAAGATTAAGTACCAAACCATGTCCCTGTAACAAGCCGATATAATAAATACAAAACCATTATTAAAAACAACATCCCACTAATAAGCCTAAAAATCAATATCATAATTGAGCTTTCATTGTAACTGTTATCAGGAGAGTATAAGCCCAATAATAAAGGATTATATATGCCAATTCCAGTTACAATGAGACCAAATATACAGACATAAAACTGTGGATCAATATTTCGAAAAAAATCTAATTAATTCACTCATTTATATACTCAAAACAATCTTTTAGTAATAATACAAACAACACAATATATACAAAAACCCGCAGTGCATAGCACTGCGGGCAATAGCGCCAAATTATTTGGAGTACAATTCGACGATAAGTGTTTCGTTAACTTCGATAGGAAGTTCTTCACGTTGAGGAAGACGAGTGAAAGTAGCTTTGAAGCCTTCCAAGTCTTTTTCAATGTAAGGAAGTTCGAAAAGAACGAAGTTCTTGGAAATTAGTTTTGAACATTTCGTTGTCGCGGGAAGCTTCACGAAGTTCAATAACGTCACCTGGTTTGCAGGAGTAGGAAGGAATGTCTACACGACGACCATTTACCAAGATGTGGCCATGGTTTACCATTTGACGAGCTTGACGAATGGAGTTACCGAAGCCGATGCGATATACAAGGTTATCAAGACGTTGTTCCAAAAAGGATCAACATGTTTTTGACCTGTAACACCTTGCATTTTTTTCGCTTTATCATAATAGCGTACGAACTGGCGTTCTAGCAAGTTGTAGTAAGCTTTTAACTTTTTGTTTTTTTCTAATAATTGTGTGCCATACTCAGACATTTTTTTCTGACGTTGGTCTTTTTTGACGCGATTCAAGGCTTTTGCGTGACCAAATACGTTCACACCAAAGCGACGACAAAGTTTGAATCGAGCCTCTCTTCTCGTTGCCATGTGATTATCACCTCATAAATTAATATATACTTGTACCACGACATAAAGGTACTTAGTAATAATATCACTTCTTATGCCCCTATGTCAATTAGTTCTACCTATAAATAACATGTGCAAAGCAGATTCTTTCGTCATACTATTTATCATTATTTTTACTCACCTATCATAGCATTAGAAACGAAATTTCTTATAAAAGAACCGCTCTATATCTATTCTAATTAATTCATCGCCTTTTATAGATTTAGATGAAAAAAATACTTATAGTATGCTACAATACAATTAATATAGGTAATAAGTAGTAATGTGAGGTTTTTTTATTATAATCGGAGTACCGAAATGAAAGAATTACCAACCATGCAAGAGCTACAAAGTTTTTATTACATATAATAAAAACAGGTAGCTTTTACACTAGCAAAGACAAACGATGAATATCACCCAATCTGCTTTCAGTGCACAAATGAAAAAAAATTAGAACGACTTGTAGGCGTTAAATTAATTTCTCGCTCCACCCAGCTGAGCCCGTTTGACGCCAGAAGGTGAACTATTCCTGCCTGAAGCAGAACTCGTATTGGACACATTGGAGAGAGCCATACAATCCATCCGTTTAGCTAGCAAGGTTGAACGCCCTATCCTAAACATCGGCGTTCTTCGTAGCCTCGGCGACATTCGCCTCAATGGATATGTATCGCATTTCTTTGAAAACCATCCTGAATTTTCTGTATCTATTTACGATATGGAAGAAGAAGAGCTATTGCTCGATTTACGCGAAAATCGTATCGACATTGCCCTTCTCTATTTACCAAATAATAAGGACATGTCCTTATATGAATCAAAAGCGCTACGGGAAGATGAATTTGTATATTATGCGCCAAAATTGATTGATCAAGTTAAAGAAGCTACGTTAAAATCAATTCAACAATTCCCACTTTTAATGTATCCACCTAAATATTTTATGTACCGTACATTAAAAGCATATGTAGGTAATGGTCAACAAAATCTACACATCCGTGGTAGTCGCTTATCTAATCCGTACACAATGATCGATTATTGTGGTAAGAATGAATCTGGTTGCATCGTAGCGCGTCAAATTCTCGATGCCCTCAACATCACTACTGGCTATTTACCATTAGAAAAACCATTTAAGTTACAAGTATGTTTCGCATACAAGAAAAATAATTCTAAAACTGAAACGATGCATACATTTATGGACTATGTCCATCAGGAATCTCCTGCGAGATTATAATACTCAATCCCTCGTTTTAATAGCGAGGGATTTTTTATTGTTTTCAAACTCAATAATCTACTACTGACAGGGTACAACAACCATGATACACTAATATGAGATTTATAATCATTGTGAGGTATATATGTTATTATCTATATTCTATTTTTATTAGCCGGTATCGCCGAAATTGGCGGTGGATATCTCGTCTGGCTCTACATGCGCGATGATAAAAGTCCTCTATATCTACTAGCGGGCGCCATTATCTTAATCTTGTACGGTATAATCCCTACATTTCAACCAGAGGCCAGTTTTGGCAAGGTCTATGCTGCATACGGCGGTGTATTTATTGCCCTCTCCATCCTATGGGGTTGGCTCATCGATGGATTGCGCCCTGACATGTATGATATCATCGGCGGTCTAGTTTGCCTTGTGGGTGTATATATCATCATGTATGCACCGAGATAAATCAATATACAAGATTTATAACAACTATACTGAAAGCGGCACATAGTGTCGCTTTTTGTATTTGTACTGTACACATCTGAATTTATAACACAAAAAAGCAGTTATCCAAAGATAACTGCTTTAGCTTGGTGGACGATGACAGGATCGAACTGCCGACATCCTGCTTGTAAGGCAGGCGCTCTCCCAGCTGAGCTAATCGTCCATGTGGTGACCCGTCCGGGAATCGAACCCGGGATACCGCCGTGAAAGGGCGGTGTCTTAACCGCTTGACCAACGGGCCATGATATGAAATTGGCTCCCCGAGTAGGACTCGAACCTACGACCGATCGGTTAACAGCCGATTGCTCTACCGACTGAGCTATCGAGGAACATTAGTGGAGCGGGAAACGAGATTCGAACTCGCGACCCCCGCCTTGGCAAGGCGGTGCTCTACCGCTGAGCTATTCCCGCATATGGTGGACGATGACAGGGATCGAACTGCCGACATCCCTGCTTGTAAGGCAGGCGCTCTCCCAGCTGAGCTAATCGTCCATATTGGTGACCCGTCCGGGAATCGAACCCGGGATACCGCCGTGAAAGGGCGGTGTCTTAACCGCTTGACCAACGGGCCAAAGTTGGTGACTCACCCGCGACTCGAACGCGGGACACCCTGATTAAAAGTCAGGTGCTCTGCCAACTGAGCTAGTGAGTCATAAATGGCTCCCCGAGTAGGACTCGAACCTACGACCGATCGGTTAACAGCCGATTGCTCTACCAACTGAGCTATCGAGGAATGTATGGAGCGGGAAACGAGATTCGAACTCGCGACCCCCGCCTTGGCAAGGCGGTGCTCTACCGCTGAGCTATTCCCGCATACAGAACCGATAATTACTATATCATAATTACCTTCTGTTAGTCAAGAACTAAAACCAGGTCAGTTCTGACTGCCTTATAATAATATCAATTTACACATATAGTGTCAATGGTTTTTCAATGAATTTCCTATAAAAATAATACGAAATCTATATGATACAAATCTACCTGATTTATAACAAACATATTAAAGAGAACTTTCAAATATATAGTTCCATTACTATTTCTTAAGTAAAGGAACTATATATCATGAAGTCCTCTCTATCATTATTTAATATCTTCTTGTCTACCTTTACCGGCACCATCCTCAGCGGCACGAACCTCTGCTTCTACGAATGTTTTCATGTCATTTAACATATGCATAGATGCATCTACGATAGATAGCCCCATTGTAGAGCCTAAGCCTTCATCGATTTGTAAATCATAATGTAATGGAGGTTTTACATCTAAAAAACGACATTGTTCCTTATGAATAGGATCATCGTAAACAGCGGATGGGAAAACATAGTCTTTCACCAACGGTTCCATCGTCACCGCTGCGAGTACAGCAGCACCAGTTAGTGCATTATCGTATACCACAGCCATACGATGGCTAGCAGCACCTAAGATAAATCCTGTTAAGAAAGCAATATCGAGACCACCTGCTACATGAAGCAAACGCAATACAGCAGTGCGGCGGTCGCTTTCAGATAAAACAGACCAATCATCTACAGCAATATCAAATGGATCTACAAACGAATGGATGTGTGCAGCACGCTGTGCAATGGTAGGTCCATTACCAGATTCTGTCAATAAAGTCTCGTACGATGCGCCTGTAACGGTAGCGGTCGTAACCAACGCATCAAGGAATGTGCGTTCACCTATATTACCTAAGGCCACCACTTGTAGGCCTGCTTCATACAATTTATCCGCATAACCAAAGCCCATTTCAAGCGCTTGTTCCAATTCATCATGACTAATAGAAGGTTCTACGCCAAAGAAGTGGGACCCATTACGAATAACTCGAGAATCAATATTTGCCAAATGATTTGTATCTTGTTCTAAGCCAATATTAACAACGTAAACCGATGCTTGTAATTTAAATGCCGCCCCTTGCGTAGCACTCATGCCTTCATTAAATCGTTTTATTGCATTTAAACTAGTATGTCCATGTTCAACATTTTGAGGACCATCCACAAGATGGTCTGCTCCTACAATAAGAACACCATATTTTAAATGATTTGGTTTAGGATTCGCCAATACGCCTGCAAATCGTTCAGCTATCGTTTCGAGCATAGCCAGGCTATAAATAGGTTTGGTTAAATTATCAATGCGATACCGGCATGTTTCCATCGCTTTCGTATCTAATGGTTGAATGTTAAAAGCTCTCATGCCTTACCTCCTGTGACAGACTTATACATATGAACTGCAAGGTCAAGCATCCCCATTTGAACGGAACCACCAGAGGCTTCCCCTAAGCAAAGACCTAAGTCCACATAGGCTTCTAATCCAAGATTTTGCAATGAAGATTTAGCCGCTTTTTCTGCAGATAAATGAGAGGCCATAACGTAATCCATGGAGGCAGGAACCAATGTTTTAGCCACCAGTGCACAAGCGGATGTATTAAAGCCATCGATGATGACCATACCATGATGAGCAGCTGCTCCCAAAATGACACCTACAATACATGTAAATTCAAAGCCCCCTACGGCAGCCAAAATACCAATGGCGTCGTCCTTTGGAATATCCTGATATTTAACCAATACATCATGAACGATGCGTTGTTTCAATTTAAGGCGTTCATCGGAAATATTCGTGCCTCGCCCCGTTGCCTCTTCTGCAGTGAGGCCCGCAAACTTAGCCGTCATAAGTGCACTTGCTGTCGTATTGGAAATTCCCATTTCACCTACAAGAAACACATTGTACCCGTCAGACATCTTTTCTTGAACCAATTTGATGCCCGTTTCAATACCTTCGATTGCTTGTTCCCGCGTCATAGCCGGTTCTTCTACAAAATTCTTTGTGCCCATCCCCAACTTATGAGAACGCAGTCCAGGGACCCAGCTCATATCCGCATCAATGCCCATGTCGATAACTTCCATATGCGCACCACAATAATTGGCTAAGGAATTGGCACCTGCCCCTTTGGGAATTAAGTAATTTTGCGTCATACCAACAGTCGTTTCCTTTGGATAGGCACTAACCCCCATATCGGCAACGCCATGATCGGCAGAGGCAATGATCATACAAGGTTTTGGAATTGTTACATTCTTTTGATTTGTAGCTGCCCCATATTGAGCCACCATATTGACGAGACGTCCATATTGCTTACTATCTGACGCATCATTCCAATTCTTAATAATATGTTGTTCAATCTCTTTACTACGACTGTGAATCGCGTCGCAGGTTTCTTGTAGTAACCCCATAACAACTCCTCTTAATTATTCTTAATTTGTCCCGTCAAGTACGGTAATTTATTTCTAACAGATTGGCTTCTATTTAAATAGTTTTCTAAGGCTTGGCCTTCGTCTTCTTGTGAAAGTATTTCTTTTACCCGACGAATTTCGTCTTCCATTTTAGATAAGCCTTCTAATACATTATGACGATTCCCATAAATGATTTCACGCCACATGGATGGCAAACCGCCGGCTACACGCGTACAGTCACGGAATCCACCTGCGGATAAGCGCATACGTAATTCGCCGAGCTCATCGCCACCAGATACTTGTGTTAAAATGGCGGCTATCAGATGCGAGATATGGCTAACCATCGCTAAATACGCATCATGAGCATATACATCGACAAATTCGATACGGGAACCAACGGCACGCCCCATATCAGCCAATTCTTTAGCCACCTCTTCATTATACACATCAGAAGCCTTATCCTCTAATACAATCCACCCCATGCCTTTAAATAGGTTTTTATGAGACACTTCATAACCGCCCTTTTCAGATCCCGCCATAGGGATGAACAGATACGAAAAAAAGGTTCCCTTTGGAATAGATTCATACACGGCGCGTACAAAATTTTTCCTTTGCACTGGATACATCTGTTACCACCTGACCTGGTTTAAACAGATGAGCCACCTCTGTAAAAAAAGTCGAGCATTAGTATCTGGCGGCAAGGAAAAACACTACGATATCCGAATTCTCAATGAGTGGCTCTACCTCGGTCCAAGCTTGGGATACTACCCCATCTTGTAATGTCTGCATCACATACCTCTTGTCGGCGTGCATACCCTACTACATCATAATCTGTATAGGCTTTCAAAGCCTTTGCCAACGAACCACCCAACAAACCTAACCCAATGATACCTACGGTTTTTACGCATATAAACCTACTTTTCACAAGCGTCCCTATATCTCCAATATAGAAACGCAAACAAACTATATCACTACACCTCAATAAGGCGTTTTTTTCTTTCCATTTTTCCGCTATACCAGCGATAGATAAACAATACACCTCGTAAAATCTCATCAGCAGCCATAGCAATCCATATGCCTACAAGGCCCCAGCCCCAATAAATACCAAATAGGTACGATAATGGCACAGCACATAACCACATGCCAAAGATACCAACTAGCATTGGGGTACGAATATCACCTGCGGCCTGTAAACAACTGACCATAACGATATTTACAGCCCGCCCTAGTTCAAGGAAAATCTCAACCAAGAGCACATTATGGGCTAAGGATAAAATCTCAGGATCCGTTGTAAATACAGATAGAACCGTATCACTCGTTATATAAAAGAACGTTGCCAAACCTACACTGATAGCGATGGCTAAAAACATAGAATGCCACACGCGATTCGTTACTTCATCTTGCCGTTTAGCGCCCATCAAGAATCCTACGATAACTTGTGATGCATTCGATAAGGCTATGGTATACACATAACATAACATGGCGATGACATATACATAAACCTTCGTATTAATCACAGTTAACCCTAGAATATTGACCATCTTCATAATCGTCGTTTGCGATAATTGATAGCTCAATGTTTCACCGCCAGATGGCACACTAATATGAAGCAAGGATTTAACCGTATGCCAAGGAAAGGGTCTTAAATAAGACGTGCTAACCTTCAACTGCAACAGTGTCTTGAACAGATATACGATGATAAGAAGGCCAATTACCTTTGAAAGCCACGTAGAAATAGATACACCGAGTACACCAAGACTCGGTATCGGGCCATGACCGAAAATTAGAATATAATTCGTTCCTACATGGATAATATTCATAACGAGTGCCACATACATGGTAATACGCGTCAACGAATGACCTCTAAATACGGCAACCAATGCATAGTACATGGCCTGTATTGGTAGTCCTGCCGCTACAATAGTCGTATACAACGATGTATCCCCCATCGTTTCTGGTGGTATCCCAAGCCATGTAAAAATCCATTCATGGCAAGTGATAAAAAACACCGCCGCCACAGAGGAGAATACAAAGTTTAGCACTAAACTAACGGTACAAACCTCTGATAACTTCGACTGATTTTGAGCGCCCAAGTATTGGGCAATTAATATCGTTGTAGCCGTGCTCATAACAACGATGAGCATGATAAAAATATTTAAAATTTGATTCGCATTAGCTACAGCGGCTACCGCCTGTGGCGAGTAATGACTCATCATCAGTTGGTCGATATTGCCGACGAGCATTTGCAGGAATACTTCGATAAATATAGGCCAGCTTAAGGTCCAAATAGACAAGCTAATGCCTTTCTCATATGTTTTCATAGTATCCCCTTTTTATGACTACCAAATGTTATGAACTAAAAGAAAACACCTTTTGCCTTTTCTTTAGTTTCTTGATCTGCTATGAATGGAATTCTTGTGGTTCTACCTTCCTTAGCAGCTACAATCTTTTTAAATGGGAATTCGAAAATTTCTCGATTCCAAGTATTTACCGCATCATTATATAATGTTCTAGCTGCTGTAATTTCTTTTTGCAAATACGAATTTTGTTGCATCGCATCGCGAATTGTATCTTGGCTTTGCAATTCTGGATAATTTTCTATAGCTACATTTAATGCTCTCGTCGCTTTATTAAGCTGAGCATTTACATCGCTTCTAGATTCTTCACTAAAATTACCACTTCTATACTTTGCAATATCCACAAGAATATCTTTATCTACTTCAATAGATTTTTCTACGAGTTTAGCCGCATTAGAAAGAATAACAACCCGTTGTTCCATATAGTTATCAATTTCAGATGCTGCATTTTGGATTCGTTGTTCCATCATATTAAATTCGGAACTAATTTGTTTTAATCGCCACCAAGGATAAACAAGTACAACCACACCTATAGCAGATATGAGGTACTTGTCTATAACTATCCCTAAAACGATACCAATTACACCGATAGCCATTAGAATCGTAGGTATCAATTTTTCAAAGCCACTTGTTTCTACAGGAATCACCTTAGCAATAACATGTACATCTCTGCCTTCTGCCATAATCTCTGGGTTCATTTCATCAAGTTGATTAGCCATTTTACTTACCTCCATTTTGTTCAAAAATCGTATGTAATAAGTCTACTAGAGACTGATTATCTTTATAGAGTTTCCCTACCATAAAATGTCCATAGGCAAAGGAACCATTTTTGTTATTTTCGGATCGTTGGTAATGATTCAATTCTTTAACACGCTTGAAATCATCGTCAACTGTATCTACCTCTGCTACTTCAATAAGTTCATGCTTTGTAACCGGCACATACTCATTCCACTTAACTGGTACATAATAGGTTCTACCATTACCTGCTGTAACAGGAACCTCATCCACATGCTCAATAGTCCTATACGAATAAGCATCTACCTTAATAATTTCCGAATCTGCCTCTTTTTTATAGTGACTCGTTTTTAGCAATGTTTTTACATTACTTCTCTGCGTTGCATCAGGAGGAATAAATAACCCAAGGTTCATCTTATTCGCGAGCATTTCTGTAATGTAATCATTATATTTAAAATCATAAGATTTCTTATAAATATAATCAGTAGAAGCCATTTGTTGATATACAGGAATTGCTAAGACTGGCAAAAATGAAAAATACATATGCTCAAAATAGCTACAGTTAAAATTAATGAATTTCTCTTTAATCTTTTCAAAGGAGAAATCATAGTATTGTGATGGTACGGTATCGAAATTCCAATCCATAGAGTTATCAGTTAAAATTTCATTGATTTTACATTGTTTATTGAAAACAAAGTCATCACCATAGGGAGAATTCTCAAAAATATCTTTGTAATTACTTTGTGCTAATGGAGTGAATAACACGCGGAACTCGACCTCATTATTTCGGTCTAATGCATTAAATTGTGCATCGAACTCTTCATTTGCCAAGGCTTGAAAGTTTCCCCCATCTTCTAAAGCATCTTGGCTTTTCTTTCTAAGACTTGCAATCCGTTTTGCTAACTGAATCTTTGCGCCGCCCAAATTAAACAGGCCCTTTTCTGGTGGTCTTCTATGGAATATTAAATTCGGTGCTGCATGATTACCATATACCAAGGATATTCTATTCGCATAATATGGACCAGGTCGTGTTAAAGTGGCGCGAAGTGTTTCACTTACATCTCTAGTTTTTGTATTGCCATCAGAATCTATATATTCTTCTGTATAGACGACCTCACGAGTACCTTCATATGTATAATCATCAATCCAATGGATAATACGCTTAATAAACACAAAAGGATTTCCTAAAATATCGCCAGATGTAATATCCAAGGTAGAATGGTTTACATCATCTTTTTCTAAAAAGCCATAATCTTTAACGAGCTGTTCATAACGTTCCATATTAAAATTAGAATCTAAATGAATAAAGGGAATCGCCTTTTTGATGAGTTCTGCGGTCATCTCACTATGAAACAACTCATTCAACGGTTGCATCATTTCGTACCCTTCGTCACGTATTTGACTTAGCGTTGCATCTAAATCATTCAGTTTCTCTTCGAGGCTCTTACGATTAGGTCGAATCCAATATACATACAACCCTATGCATAAGACTATAATAGCGATACATATAACGATGGATAGAATATCCATTTGCGGTTGTGAAAACTGATATACACCATAAATAAGTGCGCCTACGCCCACAATGAAATCGATAATTCGTACAATACCAAACCGTTTATATGTACTGTTAGACTGATTTCGATTCTCCGAAACATTCGTATACTTATCGATTAAGTCTTTATTTTTATTAATATCAACCTGTGATTGATTTACCAAATCTTGAAAATAATCTTCTGTAATACCTTGGAATGTATCCTTAAGACTTTCTCTGTAATACTTTAGTGGTTCTAGTAATGCTTCATTATATTCATTCGACACGTTACTCTACCCCTCTATCTTATGGCTGTAATAGTTAAAAATACGTCTAGCAGGTACTATACCTATGTTTAATTATAAATAACTTAAATTAAAAATTAGTATATCAGTTAAGAAAAAAACTCCGTAAAGTAATTATCACTAACCGAAAAGTAATAAATGAAAAATCCCTCTTTACATAGTAGTCAGTAAAGA